>UEXN01001326.1_pt1 | contig 20272 bp, 14 predicted proteins | sample 1796711 | NCBI WGS metagenome assembly UEXN01 (sample SAMEA4772470, study PRJEB27181) | metagenome | reverse complement strand
TTGGGCTCACAAACTTGGCTGCGCGACATGCATCAAAATTCTTCAGAGATAGCGTGTTTCAAGCCAATCCTGGCGCTTCTGATGATGCGTTCGCAGAATTGCCCTCCTTCCACAAGATACACAGAAATAACAAGATTACCCCGATTAACAAAGATGCTCCATCGACTCAACAAAAATTTGATAACCTAAACGTACAACACCAGATTCCGAGGTCTGATAGGCAATACTCTTGGTTCTCCTCTTCAATCACACACACCGATCCAACTGATCCAAGATATGCCGGTTTCATGTTGACGGACTCACCAATCGCTCCTTACTACGAAATCACAGGAAACTATTACCCATTCTTCGATTATGTTTCTGGGTCCGCGACTGGCGTTAAGGGCGCCGGTTTCGCCAAGCTGCCGGTCAATGTCTTCCAAAACACCACTAGATTGAATCTTTTGACTTTAGATAGAACTGGGTCAGAAATAAATACCCTCGGCGATGGAGATATCAGCGCCGACTTCTTCTTGCCGGGCTACCTTGATGAAGAAGCAGCCAGATTTAACGCGCTGCTGATTCGTCGTGGCGATAACTTTGGCTGGAACTGGCGGGCGTTTAGACAGCAAGACCACCCAATCTTGCGTCGAGAGCATAAAGAAAGTATTATTACTGTCGAAAAGAACAATGCTCTTAAAGAATTTAGACTCCCGCCCGTGTCCTTTAGAGGTCGCCCCGTTATCATTAACATGAATGTTAACGGCGAAAACATGTCTCTTAGAGCAACGCACAATAATGAGAAAATTTACTTCAATCAACGAGAGTTGAATGATCTCACATTCCCGAGTGACGACGTAACTGTTACGCCACTTGACGAACTATTTGAGGTCTCACGCCAGCCTGGAACAAGATTGAACTGGGTTCATTACTCTGAGACCTTATTCCCCTCTACAAGAAACGAGTTCTCAAGTGGATCGCGCGAGAGACTTGGTTATGATAACAAATTCTGGAGAGATAGTCGCGTCGCGAGAGCGACTTTGGGTTCAACTGGGCAGGAAATAAAGGTTTATTTTGCACCTATTTTGGCAACATCTCAAACTTTCGATGCAGGTCTTAATTCATTCAATTTGAAAGTTAGGCAAAGTTCTTGGATTTTAGATGCCCCAGAACAGTTCTTGATAAGAGAACAAGTTGTAACTGGTGGCTTCTCAAATACCTATAACCATGTATTGGCAGTATCTTCTAGTGCTGGAGAGCTTCAGAATGAATACTCATACCAGCCAATAAGTGGAAATTATACCTCTTCATCGCCACCGCATATACCATTAACAAGTAACAATGCTATCAAAGCTTTGTATTATAAAGCATCAGGAATTCTATCAAGAAAACAAATGCTAACTTCGCCAAACTCTGTCGTCTCCAGAACAGGCTTTGCCAACACTGCTAGTTTGGATGACTCTTTCACAGATAAAATTTCAAACTTTGCTGGCGAAGCACTTTGGGAAGCAGGAACCAAAGCAACAATCAACACAAAATCTGGAAGCTCTTTCATAACTTCCTCTCACCCTTCAGAGCCCTGGTTTGATAAATATGGTGACTTCCGCGAAGACCTACAGCTTGTCGCGAGAGATTATGCCATTATTCCAGAGTTCAGGATTTCTGAACACATTGTCGATTATATCAAGGGCGGAACTTTCAATAAGTCTAACTTCGACACATTTGAAATCCCTGGAACAACGATTAGTAGCTCACAACAGAACTTCTATAAAGATTACTCCAACTCGGACTTCTTGCGAGAATTTACGAGCATAAAAGACAAATCAGGTCTGAACGCAAAAGAAGTAATGTTAACTTGCAAAGCGGCAGTTCGTTTTAATCCATATAAGGGTTTTTACCCAGCACAGAGAAGCCTTGACTTGGTTAGTCAATTCTCTAGTTCTTTTGCTTCTGGATTTAACGCTTCAAATCCAGATGGAACTGGCGAAACAGTTACTCGCGGTGGCTTTATCTCTGGTGCTTCTGGTATCTATCGCCCACTTATACAACCCCTGTTTGCACCCGGTATTCTTTACAACTCAATTAAGTCTGGTATTGCGGTTGACTACCCTGTCGTTAACTCAGCAGGTCGCTACCAGTCAATTAACTTATCTGGCAGTGGCACTGGAGAGAATTACTCAATTTTCGCTACTGAAAGATCTGTTGCAGAGCCCGGTATGCCAGCCACAGCATCACAAGGGAACCTTTATAAACCGGCAACCGGCGAGAGCTTTTGGAATCTGCGTGTTCCTTTTGAAACAATAATAGATCCTGCAAAATATATAGATAAGACTGAATTCTTAGATTTTGAACCACACCCATCTGCCTCTATTAACACAACCGCTTCGCTGGATGCGTCTGTCTCTGATGGCATTTATGAATTGATGTCAAAAAACTTCTTTGGACAAACCGGAGACTTCTTCCTTAAAAATTCTGAATTTACTAAAATACAATCTGATTTGATCCAAGATGGGCTTAAGTTCAAATCTGGTGAAGTCTACGCTGCAAGATTGAAAATAAGAAGATCTCATAACGGAAAGAGATTCTATACTTCTGAATCGGGCTCGGATGGCACAAACGATAACTTCAGATCTCTCGGCGCGACCGCTTATACTGGCTCTACTACATCTATTGTCGCACTCACTGGTGGATATTATCCGATCCCTCAAGACCCCGCCCACAACGCCGACTTCCAAGAAACTTTTACAATTTATTCTCGCCCGACTGCTTTTGGACCCGCAGTATCAGGAAGAACCGATGAAGATCATGAAGACTCATTTTTAAGCGGAACATTAGACTCGCTTGAAGGGTACAACTGGGCTTACACACCACCCTATTACCATGGTGAATCTTGGGTCGATTTTATATTCCGACCAGATCCATCAAAGACATATACCCTTGAAGACATTTTGTCTGACACGGAAGCTATCTACCGCCGCGTAGATCCTGGGCAACAATCAACCACTTCCGGCCACAAATCAGAACGACTACTGATTACTAATGGTAGGGCATCCAGAGCGGCAGGACTCCTTGGGACATTGGAAACACAAGCACCATATGGCGGCAACGTAATTAACGACAATGCAATGCAGCTAAGTTCCTGCCTTAACCTATTCGGTGTCGAAAGAGTTCCAAAGAAAAGAAAAGACAAATTTGGAAACACCATCCTTGATGAAAATGAACTCGCAGGAAAGCGATGGGTTATCCAGCCCAAGTGGGAAACACCAATGCTTAACTTTGCAAACGTTAACGAGGACAATGATAATATCACATACCCAACAAACTTCTCTGAATCAGTGCCAAGAGGCATCTGGCACCAGTTTGGTGAAATACCAACGGATCCAAACACGGGTGTGTTCTTGGAAATAGGTGACATTTCTGTCGATTGGTTGAAGAACCACTACGAAGTCATCAACGAGAGCACCACTTACAACAACAACGATCACATCAACTCAGGCTCCACAGCACACAAAGATATCCAGTCGCTAACAGACCTATTTGGCTTCCAGCGCTCACAGAAAAAAGACAGCGCAAAAGTACGCCTTGGAGAAATTGCGGACAAGAGAGAGGTATATGAAGCGGTTGTAGCTATACCTTATATCCTTGAAGCAAATGAAGATTTTGCAAATGTTAAATCTAATGATGATAAGATTCGTAAAAAGTTCATTAGTATTCCTCGCCCACGATTTACATCTGCATTGAAAAAACGTGAGGGCTCTCAAGACGGAGATTCTTTAATGGTGGCAGGTGAAAGTATCAGGAAGATGGTTCAAAAGATGAAACGCTATGTCCTGCCTCCACAATTTGACTTCATTAACTTTGAAGAGATTGATCCAATTGTTATGTATTTCTTTGAATTCAAGTATGAGTTTGACAAAGATGACCTGTCTTACATCTGGCAGAATCTTGCTCCGAGAGACTACAAAAAAATCACATTGCAAGAAGCCAAGGTATCACACGACCTAATGAACAGCGAGTTGCTTGATCAGCAGAATTTGATAGATAATCCTAATTTACGATGGATGGTGTTTAAAGTTAAGCAAAAGGCAAATAAGGATTATTACGATCTTATTCCGCCTCAAATTAAAGCAGCCAGACCAACTACAGTCCTCGATAAAGCTGAAACCGACAAAGACGATGAATACTTACAGTTCAATTGGCCGTATGATTACCTTTCCTTTGTTGAACTAGTTAAGCTTGAAGCCGATGTTTTGTATAAGGCTGAAGATGAAGAATCGTAATGAAGTTTTTAAATAAAAAAGAGCAGGTTTTTGATATACAACTAACCCCTTACGGGAAGCACAAATTATCTGCTGGCGATTTGAACCCAACATATTATGCATTTTTTGATGATAACGTCATATATGATATTGAATATGCGGAGGGCTCTGAGCCCCAAAACGACACCCACAAGCGAATTAAACAAGAGACTCAATACCTTGAAAGTCAAACTATCTTTCGCCAAGTTTTAAGTGGCGCGGTTGCTAAAGGCGGGCTGCTACAAGAAACAATTTATGAACAAGAACAAAGTCTTCTTACGTCAGATGGATTCATAGGGGATGCGAGGCTTCTTGCCGAATCCTCCAATGTTGCTCCAGCCTGGAAGTTTATTACAATGCAGAACACAATTGGTTCATCAGCATCTGAGGATATAAAAAATAATTCAAAAGTTCCCCAAATAAACTTGACAGCATCATATATTTTACGTTCTAGAGAGCCTCAAGACTTAAATTTAAGAGAGGAGAATGTTAGACAAATTAATTCACGCACTTCAACCTTCTCGGACGGTAGAGTAATTGAACTACAGATGGGAGATCCACTTTTTTATGTTGAAGAGCTAAACACCGAATTATTGACTGAAAACTTTGATATTGAGGTATTTCAAGTAACAAGAGGCGACACCGACGACGATTTTAGACAATTATTTTTTAGAACAAAATCGCCACAAGTTGTAGATGGTATGTTGGTATCAAGACAACCAGTTGTTAATAACGAAACTATCACTACAGGGTCAGTTGAATATTACTTCTCATTAGCAACAGACACAGAGGTTGACCCAAAGATAGCCTGCAAATATATTGATCAGTTTAATTCAGAAAACTATTTAATAGACCTAGATTTTGATTGTTCAGATGCTGACGGGGAAGATGTGTATTTTGATATTTATGGTAGAGTCACGGAGTCCGAGATATGTCCCGATTAATTTTTGAAGGCAATACCGCAGAGAGGTTTGGCGAGCTATTTCCAAAACCATTCATTGAAGAGATAAGAGTATTTGATAATTTAATAGAAACAGATGTCGGCTTATACTTTGAAATAGAAGAAGGTAAAGACACCGCAACATTCTTAGAAGAAACAGGGCTTTCAAACCTAAAAATACATTTACAGTTCGAGCGAGAAGAAAAATTTAATACATATCTTGATGGCAGGCGCCCACTTAATACATTGTTAGGCGATTATATACTTTCTTCAGATGGCGGATACACTACGGCATTTGCTGACCAGCGACCACCCAAACTAGGTAATGATGGCTTTGCCGACCACGCCTTTTTCTATAACAGCGAAGGCAAAAAATTTATTAAATTTTACATGACAATCCAGAGTGACTCGCCTACGGCGAGTTCGGCTGCTGGAAGTATATATGTATATTGCATAACATTTTTTAGTTTTGAATCACAAGTTCTGACCAATTTAGAACAATATAGAGGACAATATTCCGATACAGCTTACGAAAAGGTATACAACTCTGATGGAACACTAAATGCAGACCGACAAGAAGTATATCTTGAAACCGATGGCAACTATTACAGCAAAATGCCGCTTATGTCCCTCGACAGAAATTATAGAAAAACAAATCTTATTAATAGCCAGCAGGTCGCCTCTAGAATACAATCTGTTATTCAGCCGTTTGTTGGCAGTATAGAGGACGCTGATTTAATATCCTCAACAATCCAAGAGCACCAAAACAAATCTAAGTTCTTGATTGCTCTACAGAGAAGAGTCAATAGATTTGAAAACAAGACAGCAACAACAGTTGGCGGAAGCCTGTACGGGCAACTTGTAGACGAGATATCAGCTATAAATAACATACTTCTTGGTTCAGATATTTTACAAAAAAGATTAGAATTTAACAAAATCAAAGACAGGAGGACCGAAAGAGCCCTGGTGTCGAATAATTCAGAGATAACAACAACCAGTACTGAGGGATTGGCAAGCCGTTCCGGTATTGATCATCTTCTTTTTGCACGACCTTTGATGTATAGAAATTTAGAAACAAATGTGCCAGCTAAAGATTTTGCTTTTCCCGAGGAAGCGTATATAGCAAACAAGGCTTATTTATTTTTTGATTATGAAAAAGCCCTAAATTATAAATCAAACATATCTGAAATTTTTAACCCGTACAATATTTTAGAACTTTACGGAAAAAATAGTTTAAACGAACTCTTTCCGGTTAAGGCAGCAAGATGTCTTTTGTCTAGCACAAGCGGTCAAACAGAGCTAAGATTTTACGACAATTATTATTACAGAACCAATCAGGAAGAATTTGGAAGTTATGAATTTGATCATAGAAGTTTAGATGGCAACGCCGTATACGAGACTTCCTATTCTTACCTTTTTAACGGAGCAGAAAAGTATATCTTTACTGAAAAATTTGTTGAGAGAGCCTTCGATACTGCTGAAACATTGGGCGACTATCGCTTAAGATGCTATGAATTGGACTACCTCAAGCAGTATAGCTATATAAATGATTTTGAAAGATTAAGTTTAAATATCGATATTAGTGACAAAACACTTTCTTTTTATGAAAACCATATAAGACTTCCTTTTCAAATTTTAAATGAACAACTGAGTAGATATCTCAGCTTCGCTGAAGAGTTTTGTAGTTATAATAATCTTGATGGAAGATTTAATGATTTTTTCTTAAGCGCTCTTCAAGATGAATTTTCTGAACCATATCCCTGGAACCGAGCCCCGTTGGTGTATTATTCTGTCTTTGCTTTAATTTATGCTTCTTGGAATTTTGACGGCGACACGCCGACTACAAGAAGAACTGATGGGGTTCCTGTGGATCTAGAAGGCATAAAAGACGCCACTTTAGTAAAGATGAAAGAAATATCACCTGATGCGGGAGATCTGGAATCGCTTAGAGTTTTTATTAATAATTTTAATAGCTTGTATGAAAACTTCTTAGGTTACAATGGCTTTTTTAACAATACCCTATCATTGTATGACCTGACAGCGGATTCAACTATTGTTCCAGAAATTGCGCGCTCGACTGATTCAAAGACAATAAGTTCTAATCCATTCATAGTTAACAATATATTGGTCGATACAGACCTAAGTGTTGTCAATCCGTCAACCGATGACCAAACCTTTTATAAAATAACCAAATTTGTGGAGCGTCTGAGCTTCCGTAATAAAAGTTACGACGAGATTGAACAAATAATCGAAAACTTTTATGTTACATCTGATTATGAAGTTACATTTAAAGTAAATGAAATCTATAGAGGCGTGACTAGAGAGATTAGGGACGAACGTGAAAAAAGCTTTGTAAGTTTCTTCACAGAGAATATTAATGGTCCAGATCCCGGCGACCTCGCCCCCGGCGCCAACCAAGAACAATCGATGGCTGATCAACTGGAAGAAGTAATCTTTCCGCTGTTCAACGATTTTCATCAAACATTATATGATTTAATTCCTGCTGAACTTAGAGAGTATGATGACGGACGCACGATGTCTGGTGATAATACTGATACTGATGGGATTACACCCCAAGAACAATGGGCTGCAATGTGGGCAACTATTGAAAATACGGGTGACGCAATAGAACGCGAAATGTGCGACAGAAGACAGTACGATAAAAAGGGGCGCCGCACCGACTTCGATGCAGAAACCCATAGGAGACCCGTAACAAATCGAATCTTCTTTAATGTTATGCCCGAAAAATTAAAAGAGTATTTTGGCACATTGATTTATAATTATTATATTTATTCGTATTATATAAATAGGCAAGGAATAAGCCTTAAAGATTTTATGAATCTTATTCTACCAAACGATAGCAAGGTTTCATAAGGAGCGTTATGTCTGGCAAAAAAATAAAAAAACAAAATTTCAAAGGAATATCACAAAAAAAGATTAGGATGGAAATTGATTTTTTGGAAAAACAAGACACACAAATTTTAGGTGAGCTTTCAATTGTGGATATAGGCGTGAGTCGCTCCTTTTCTTTTCGGCAAACAGCTTTTGACCCTGACTCAATAGAGAATCCAAATATTATAGAAAGAGGATTTTCAGATTTGAAAAACAATTCTACAAAAGTAGCGGATAAATTCGATGAATTAGCAGATCCATTTTTTGACTTAGACGACGCCCGAGAATCTATTTCAAAAAGAAAAATTATGAAACAAAATAACTTAAAAAACCTTGCCCGAAGAGTTAGCATTACAGGTAATAAAGCAGGCAAGAGGGGTAGCTACAAATGAGTTTTGAATTTAAAATATCAACTGCGCTGGCGCTGCTGTCTTACTATAATAGAGTTGACGGAAACTTTGTTGAGTTTTTGCGAATAATTCCAAAAAACGAAAATGAAAGATTTTACGATACCTATGATCTATCAAAATTTAGAAACATATCTGATGAAGATATAGATAGATTACTTTTTTCGATTGTTAAGGTAAAGTTTTCAAACCGCGATGGTGATGAAATAGATGAATATTACTCTTTTGAAGATAGCGAAGTTGGGGGAAATACGATTCAAACTTATAGCTCCACAGAAATTGATTTTTTTAGATCTCGGTATGCGCCCGTTCGACCTGAAATTCAAGTTGATTTAACACCTCCAGCCGGTAATTTTAATTTATCGCAAGCTGTGGTTGAAAATGATGGAATGCAATATGATTCTTTGTCATCTCTTAGTGGGTTTGTCCAAGAAGATTTTATAGTTACTGCAACCACAGGTTCAGCGACAGAACTAATTACAACTGCTACAGAGCAAATTTCTGATGTGGGTGGAACAATTTCTAGAAATAGAGAGGTAACAAGCACTGGTGTGCGCCTCACCTACGCAGACGGCACTTCAGTGGCGTCAACCAGAACTGTAACAACAAGCGGATATTAAAATGTCATTAAAAGATACCAGAATAATAGACTTAAATCTTTTCTCAGGTTCGTCAGAACTAATGAGACAGGCGTTGGGTGGTCATTACTATAATTCTGGAGCAGGAAAGATAGAATTTAAACCAGTAGGCTTTGACTCTGTGGTGCAAATAGAGAGATTCGTACACTCTGATCCAAATAATGCCACCGATTCAATTTTACCAAAAATATCATACATCTCCAGAATTTTAATTAACGAAGCGGATACTGATATAGTTTCGGATGAAAATTGGAAAACATTTATAATAGGTGGTGAGTTTGGAGACAAAACATACCCTGGGATCTATAATGAGAATGTTTATCCAGATCATTTCAATTCATCTTCATTGCCATTGCTACCTAGAGAATTGGTTAACACCAATCAGCAGCCCTCTCTTACATTGACAACAGAATATTTTAATTATTATCCAAGGTACCAAGCTGAAGTAGCTAGGCAACAATCAGCGCTGATGGCACCAAATTATTACATGTTGCCCTATGATTTTCTTAGCAAATCAGCCGATACTAATTCGTGTATAGCAGAGACAACATTCCCTCAAATCAATAATTTTTTAACAAATTCTTATGTTAATTCAACAAAGACTTATGATTCAACTTTAGAAAATATTTTTATTCCTGAACCAACTGGTCTTAGTGACGCCCACAATCTTGACAAAGGAGATGATTTAAAGCCGGGACACATGGATTCTGATTTGCAAAAAAGATATTCTTTAATGCCGTTCGGTAACAAACTAGTAATAGATCCAGATCTCGCTACCACTCAAACAAGCTATAGAGACATAATAGAGTCAAATAACTATGAAATCAAACTACTAAAGCTTTTAAAAGAAACTTTTCAAGGAGAGTCCTCTTTGCAGACAGCGAATGTCAACTTTGCTGTCAACACAAAGGCAGAGATTAGCACAGGCACTGCGACTGGATTAATTGAGTCCACAACCACAGTACCAGTAAAAATAGTCGATGCCCCAACAATGCTCCTATATGCAGCAAGAAATCCAATTTCTGAAACAAATAACATAACAGTTTATGGTTCTGGCTCATATTCATCTACCATGGATTATGTTTTTGATACTACTGGTATTTACAGATTTGAAAATACCGAAGCAAGTTATGCAGTGCTAAACGATTTCATAAAAGAAATAAAAGCAAAATTTATAGGCGAGCCCATCACCTATCCAATGACAAACTTTTTAGGTCAAGCAGATAAAGAAAAGTATCATGAAACCTTGGCATTCAGAATAGAAAAAATAGGTGGTGGACCAACCGGCGATTCTAACACCGAGAACACCATACAAAATATTTGGTTCTATAACGTCAACAAACTTATAACATACCTCGATACCCAAGTAAAATACGATACTGAATACACGTACAAGGTTTACAAATACGACATTGTTCAGGGCTACAAATATCAACTTTCAGATATTATAACGACTAGGCAAATAGCGACGACAACCTCTGGCGAGACCAATGTGTATTGTCTTGAATTTTATGATCCTTTCACTGGGCAAATTTCTGACGACCTTCTGGATGCCGGCAATTCAGAACGGATCGCCCGACTTCGAAAAACAATATTGGATGACAGAATATCTGGGCTGAGCGGTCTTGTTGAATCAGCGGCAAGCCCAGGGAGATCACTAGAGCTTCAAACTCAATTTGTTGACGCACTACAAACTTTTTTGGATCAAGTGGGCGGCGGAACGCTAATAGAAGATACAACATTGTATACCGAAAGTGAAACTAGAATGTCAGATAATCTATATTTTTATGTGGACTATCTTACTGAATTTTTAGACAATGAAAAGGTTGTTTTTCCTTATTATATTAGGAATGTAACATCCCCAGGGTTACCTTTGGAAAATATAGATTCATTTTTATATTCAATGCCAATTTTTGGAGATGATGTTGTCATGGGAACAACCGAGTACACTGGAACTTCGACACAAGGCAATTTGCTTTATATTGATTTTAGCTCTTATACAATAGAGGAAGATGTCGTTGAACAAGTCGGTTCTCTTATAGAACAACTAAGTGCCGATGCCGCCGCGCTTGGTGAAATAATACTCCCAGCAAAGGAGACGTTATCTGAACTAAGAGAAGAACTTTCACTTGTAGAGTCTTTTTTGGGTGGAGATTTAGACAACAGTTTATTTACAAATGCTCAAATAAATTCATCGTCGCCCCGGCTTGCGGATTTTAAAATTTCTATTGAGCCGTCACTTAAGATAATTGAAATTCCTCTTGATGAGAAACGTATGCGTATTGTTGATCACCCCCCAAATGATTTTGCCATAACTCCACATCATCTTCTCGATCAATCAAACAGGCTGGCTTTTTATTGTAAATATGATACGTTTTCAATGTATAGTGCCACATACCCACCCGTAATTACGTCCCGTGACCAGCAAAACAAATCTGCATACTTGGTGGGCAATGATTTTATCCAAACATCAGAACAAACGCAGGAGTCTGTGTCTCGGCCCAGGTTTATTGAAGTGTATAGAACAACCACAAAACCGACTAGCTACAGAAACTTCGCTGGGGCTCTTCGCAAAACAATTGATCTCAGACAATCAAACGGGGATATACCTACCGATCATTTGTTTGTCGAGCGAGTCCGTGAGAACACAAAATATTACTATGCTTTCCGCGCCCTTAATGAAAACGGGGTTGCTGGTCAATTAAGCCCGGTATTCGAGGCAGAACTCATTAACGACGGTGGGTATGTATACGGAGCATTTGAGCAATTCTCGGAAGAAGATTTGGCTGTCCCGCCACCCAAGGAGCCCTTGTTGGGTTTCAAAAAGTTGCTAAACATTATACCAAATATTCAACACTTACAACTAGATACTAGCACAGCTACTTTTGCTAGCTCTTCAATAAGTCAAATACCAGAAATATCTCTTGGCTCCAACGCCGAAGATACACTCTGGAATGATGATAAATATTATAAAATAAGATTAACATCAAAGAAGACAGGTAAGAAGATAGATTTGAATGTCAGCTTCAAAAAGGAATAGCGGAAATAAATTTAACTCACTATTTATGTGAGAGAGGAAAATAAATGGGATTTTTAGATAACTCTGGCGACATCATACTTGACGCCGTATTGACAGATTTGGGAAGAAAAAGAATGGCAGATGGTAATTTTCGGATTACCAAGTTTGCGTTAGGGGACGATGAGATTGATTACTCTCTATATAACGCTAACCATCCTTCTGGTTCTGCATATTACGACCTTGAAATTTTACAATCACCTGTCATGGAGGCGCCCACTAGAATTCCGTCCGCAATTAAATACGGTCTTTTAAGTATTACAAGAACCGACTTGGTTTACATGCCAGTTCTTAAAATCAATGAAAAGACCGATTCGTCTCTCGTCAAGACTGGTGGCATATACTATCTAGCCGTTAATGCAGCTACTCACGAAAATCTGCTTGCCAACAACACCAATAGTTCTCAAAAGTTCTTAGAGCCCAACACGCGTAGCCCCTCCAAGGTGCTGCTGATAGAGACTGGTCTTGATACAGGCGAAAGAACTGCAACACTAGAAAATAGAAACGCCGCTATCGTACAAACAGGCTTGCTTGATTTAAACTTCGAAGTCAAATTCGACAACAGGTTTGTTGCTGGAATCATGTCCCTCGCGGGCGGCAAGTTTGCAAACACATCTGACAACACCAGTGATTTGAAGTTGGATAATTTTGCTTCTCGAACCGCCGTATCATCTTTAGATTTTATTGAGAATTACTCAACCGCGATGGCTGCTGGGATTCCCGACGAGGTTGCAAAACGCGGCGACCGTACTGATGGCAATAATATATCTGCTTTCACCGGACCTCGCGGTTCTGTCACGGCCATGACATTTATGCCAAGCCTTGAGATTAACGCCGAGGGTACCGCCTCACCAACTTACTACACGCTATATGGAACAACCGGCGCCACGGCAACATCACTAAGCCTTGGTGGCTCAAGCAATTATGATTTTATTGACACCACAGTCTATGTCAAAGGCACAGCAAGCGGAACTCAATTACAAATCCCACTAAGACTAATTAGACTACAAGGTTAACGGAGAAATTAATGCCTATCTATTACGAACCAATTAATGGACAAACAGACGTAGCGACTACAAGAACGTTATTGCACGAAGTTATTCCGCTAACAGGAACAATAGTCAGCGGGACCTATGGTACATTCCCGAACGACGAAAATATTAAAAACTATTCACATGGACAGTTTCAGTCCGTTTACGATTATCCTTACCTAAGCTCTTCCGCCAACCATATTTTTGACTTATCAGTTGGTTATGATGAAAGCTCAGGATATTCTGGTTCAGCAAACAGAATACAACAAAAGAAAAAAATAAATATGTACAACCAGATGTCTCAGGTTCTCTTGGGTTACACTGGCTCTGCCAATACTGTTCGAAAGTTTGAATCTGATTTAACTCTCGATGGTTCTAATGCAATGAACGAAGTCTTCTTTGTAAACTTCTCGCGACTAATTTCCAAGGATCAAGTCAAAAAGGGCTCCGTGTCCCTTACTGTTTTAACGGGAGCATATTCTTCTGCTGTAGCAACTGCCGGCACAATAACCTATACCGACTCAGAAGCATCCGATACCGGTGGCACCCTTAACACAGTTGGGGGAGATTATGGTATCTTGCTTGACAAGACAGTAACCCCAGCACTAACTGGCGGCATTGTTTTTTACCAAGCAGGAATTATGGTACTAACCGCATCGGCATTCAGTAGTTCTTTTGGTCTTGCCTCAAACTTTTACCAAAATGAAAGTATACCAGCATTGGTCACAGGATCTGCAATTTCTGGCGCTTGTGATGCATTTAGACAAAGAATACAAAACATTCAGTTCAACAACACAACCGAAATTAACTCAAAAGTATATTTCTGTCGCGCACCACATAACAAGTTTAACTATTCTAGTAACCCAACCTATCTAAGCTCAAGTTCAATTAGGGTCAAGAACAATGTTCGTTCTAACCCACCTTTATCCTATATTACAACAATTGGTCTCTACAACTCATCAAACGAGCTTCTTGCGGTAGCTAAACTTTCAGAGCCACTCCGCAAGGATCCCACAAACGAGCTAACCCTACGCGTCAGGCTGGACTACTAAGGAGGGCAAGATGTCCCTCAAGAAGTTTGGACGAAGTGATATAATAAGGAATGGGATGAGGGCTTATCCTCATAACTCATTCTTTATTTATTCTTCCTCAGTTTATTATGATCATAGACCGATAGAGTCAGGTGAGTTCAACAGTGATATATTATCCGCCTCTGGTGGTATTAGTTTGTTTGAGTATAATGTCGATAGGGCTGGCGATACAGCAATAGATAATGAAAGTAAAGTCACTATAGACGGACTTAACACTCCCATAATTCCATATACCGCCGGTCGAGGCAATAGCTCCCTGAGTTATCTAAAAGCTACTCCACGAAGCAGAACAATAACTGAAGGTCCACATCTTTCTTTTGAGATAACAGCATCAGGTCCAATGCAAGAAGTTGCGGACGCAATAGTAAAACCAGAGAATGTTATATTTACAGGCTCGTCTTATCCAATGTCTGCATCAATTGTTAGAGAATTGATGACGACTGCTGGAGACCTGGGATCTATAACAAATGTTTCAAGATCTGTCAACCCTCATTATCGCAGCATCAGAAACTCTCTTAATTTTTATGGCGTGCGGTCACCACATTACCTTGTAGAATTCTCGGCATCTAATGTGGGTGCCTGGAATAAGGATGACCAAGATATAAACCTTGTATCAATACCAAAAATATTTTATGGTTCTCGCATCAAGCCGGGCTCTATGTCTCTAAAGTTTTATATCACAGGCACTTTAGTCGGGGAACTTAAAGACGAAAAATATAATGGAGAGTTAATTCAAACTGGTCCGGTAGGGTCTACCGGGTCGGGCTCGGTTGCTGGTGTTGCGATGTACGAAGAAGGATTCGCTTTACTAACTGCAAGCTGGAATCTGACATCGGAGGCATTTGATTTTGGCGAGTCTGCAAACAAAACCGGGTCGTGGGCTTACTTTGCTGCTGGTGCCAAGGATGGCAGAGAGGTTTCTACATCTGCATCCTTTGATTTATCTTTCAAGGGTCACACTGAGACTCAAATCCTAACTATGTATGCACATGCACACAGAGGCGAAGTAAATTACTCTAACAATCCCACTTTCTTAGAGTTTGGGCAAGATAAAATATTCTTAACATCATCTAACATTTACATCGAAAATGACAAGCAAACAATTAAAAATACAGTATCTTCAAGTTACGCAGGGCATAGTTCTGCTTTCGAGAGGCAAGTCTATGTCTCGCGCGTTGCAGTATATGACGACGACAAAAAACTCATCGGTGTGGCAACGCTATCAAACCCCGTGCTTAAGAAAGAAGCACAAGATCTATCATTCAAACTAAAGTTGGACCTATAATGAAACCAATCTTAATCGTATCCCCTTGGTTTACCAAGCTCATGTCAGTTGTCATAGATGTATACGCTATCACAATCTTCCCGTTTATCATCTCGAAAGAAGAAATGAACGCAGAGACCCTCAACCACGAAACAATACACATCTACCAGCAGAGAGAACTACTACTAATTGGCTTCTATCTTCTATACTTCTACTACTACTTGAGAGGAGTTATAAAATATAAAGATAAACAGAAGGCATACTTCATGATACCATTTGAACAAGAAGCATACGCAAACGACGGTAACCTTAATTACCTTGACGAACGTAAGCCGTATTGCTGGAGAGAGTTCAAAGTTTGATTTTAGGAATAGACGTATCGACAAGCATCACAGGCTTTGCGGTAACTGACATGGAAGGAAAGATATCACTTTCCGAAGCCTGTGACCTTCGTAGAGACAAGAACTTTTTTTCTAAGTGTCTCACGATAAGGGCAAAAATTCTGGACATTCTGGAGGCGTATGGGGGCAAAATAGAGCATATCTATATCGAGCAACCATTTACCTTCTTTAGCTCTGGAGGATCATCTGGCAAGACAATGGCCGCCCTCCAGCGTTTCAACGGCGTGGTGTCGTGGATGGTCTATGAATGCTTTGAGATCCAGCCCGAGTATCTGGGTGCAACACAAGCACGAAAGCTTGTAGGCATAAAAGTCCCGAGAGGACAGAAAGCAAAGAAGGTTGTGATGGAACACCTGCTCGCTACTGAACCAAGCTTTACTATTCAGTATACCCACAAGGGCAACCCCAAGCCGCAAGAGTATGACAGAGCGGACGCCCTCGTTGTTGCGAGAGCAGGACTCCAAGATATAAAAAACAAATCGCTTGCCAAAGAGTGATTGCCGTGTTACCTTACAGGTATGAACAAGACAGAAGCAAAGAAGATTCTCCATGAAGCGCTTGGAAGCTACTGGGACAAGGGTTCGGAATTACTTTTCTCGTGCCCTTCGTGCGGTCATCACAAGCGCAAGTTCTCTGTTAATCTGGACAAGAATGTGTTTAAATGTTGGATTTGTGATTATCGCGGTCGCAACATTAGGCGGCTTGTTAGACGTTTTGGTTCGTTTGTCCAACTACAGAGATGGGACCAGATTACAGACCGGACAGATATTTCACGCTTTGCTGAACTCTTTATGGATGAAGTCGTTGGAGAAGGCGAAGCAAAACTTGAACTCCCGGCAGAATTCGTAAGTCTCGCAAACAAGAATCTACCACTCTCTGCCAACCGCGCCCTTCGTTATTTAGGCGAGCGCGGCATAACAAGAGAAGATATCCAGCGCTGGAAGATTGGCTTCTGTTACGACGGCGAGTACGGAGGCAGAATTATTGTTCCGTCTTTTGGCACATCCGGCTATCCAAATTATTTTATTGCCCGTTCGTATGTTGGTCACGGCATGAAGTATAAGAATCCACAGGCTTCTAAGAATGTCGTGTTCAATGATCTATTTACAAACTGGAACAACGACCTCGTGATCGTTGAGGGGATATTTGATGCAATTAACGCAGGAAACGCTGTGCCTATCTTGGGGTCTACATTACGCGAAGACTCCGACCTACTACGAAAGATTGTTCGAAATGACACCCCCTGCTACATCGCCCTCGATCCTGACGCGGCTGACAAAGAGCGTAGGATTATTCAAACGCTATTGCGTTACGATGTGGAACTCTATAAGATCGATGTAAGCGGATACGAAGATGTGGGTGTTATGCCCCGAGAGGTTTTCAATCAACGTAAAACGAATGCAACTATCATCGATAGAGACAATTATATTTTGCTAGACTTGTTGTCGGCAGTATAGGGGCAAAGTGAGCAAAGAAGCAAAAAATTATATCAACAACATTCTTGATCAAAAGCGTCAAGAATTTGGTAACAAAGCTGTCTGCCCGTTTGCTGCTCCTGAGCTAAAAGCCAACAGGCTGATGATTGCGACCGTGAGCGAGCAGGGTCTTGCCGATCTTATAGACGAATTCAAGAAGTCTGATTACGAGAGCGCCCTGTTCATAATTGAACAAGACATACCAGCAGAACAAACAAAAAAGTTCCAATACTTTGTAAACTTGTTACTTAGCGAACGCGGTATGACCGACTACAAAAACATTTGCTTCAACCCAAACGACGATGTAGACATCGAAGGATACAACCCAAGGTCGCTAGCTCCATACTTTATGGTCAATATAGCAGACAAGAAGGTGCTGTCAAAAGCCCATAGGGCTCTAAAGAAAACAAACTATTACGATAAGTTGCCAGACAAGTATCGAAAGTTCCTCAATCTTAAAGATAAGTAAACTATTTATTGCGAGATTATAAGGATACAAAACAAATGAAGCACGCCTTTACCCGTGAGCAAGTAAAACGAATTATTATTGAAGAGCTTGAAAAGAGCGAGAAAGCCGAAGTAGAACAAGAAGTGGACGATCTAATTGATTCCTATCTCTCGATAGACGAGCAAAAGAACGGTGGCTTCTTTGCTGATCTTTTCAACATTATCAAAAAACAGCCCGAAGAAAAACAAGAAGATATGGCTGAAATAGCCTTAATGAAGGCTCAATCCCGCCGCGAGGCGTTGAAGAAAATAGGTATCGGCGCCGCGCTCGTTGGCGCAGCAGTGGGTGTTGGTGGTTATCTAAAGCACCTTGAAAACCTCGCTCTTGCTGATTACAGACAACATCGCGCAGCAGCACAAGAGTTTACCTCAATGGGTAAAAAGCTCAAAAAAGGCTACGAAGGTCCTAGCTTCGCAACGCAAAGTGACTATTATTTAGAAAATTATGAGTTTTCAAGAGACGATATACAATCAATCAACAATTTTCCTGCGGATTCTGACGAAGCAACCATAGCTGGAATCAGAACAATCCCGACTGATTTATTTATTTCTTATGAAGCCTTGGCAGATAAGCCGCTACCAAAACAAAAAGCTAACACTGCAAGTGGCTATATGAATCGTTTAATGAAATTTTTTAATAGCTCAGGGTCAAAACCAGAGATGCTGTATAATGTTTATAGCGACTATTCAAAAATAGGACAATTTGGTCAAATGGACCCCAGAATGGCAAACATCAAGATAAGGGTACGGGGCATAGACCAACCAGTGTCGGTATTGCCACCCGAGTGGACAGTTCTTTTTACATTTATAACCAATGCCATGTCAGCACTTGATGAAAAAGAAAAAATGAAATTTGAAAATCTTGTGTTATCTTCAGAAGAAAATAGATATTTTAGGACTGAGATGGGCAAAAACACTGCTGTCCAGTATGGTTATTATAAAGAATCTACCGGAAACAGATACCTTAAGTCGTCCGAGCGGGAAGCTATGTCTCCACGAACCAAAGAGACACCATATGATGAATCAAATATATCGTACAAAAATAGCCCTACGCTAGTAAAGCGTGGATATAACGCTGCCATCAAGGGTAAGGAATACCCCGGCATACCTCGCAGAGACGAAGAGAAAAACCCTTGACAAACAGCGCCAGCATGTTATATTACTAATGGAGGTAATGATGACAAAGGTATTCAAGGCTTGCTTCACTTTCGCTATTTTCATTGGGTTTTACTTTTTTGGTTACGCAACCGTAGCGATGGTGCATACGCACTTTTTGCAGCCAGACCAGTCCGAACAAACTGTGAGCATCGAAGAGCTAGCTAAGGCTTTCGATGAAGAGCGCGAAAGCGCTACGCCTTGGGAAACATGTGAACAGGAGGCAGAGTGAAAATAGCACACATTGCTGATACTCATATCAAAAATCTAAAGTATCACGAAGACTACCGCGCCTGCTTTGAGCAGATGTATGAAATCTTGCGAGAGCAGCAACCGCACTACATTGTGCATTGCGGCGACATCGCACACACCAAGACGCAAATCTCTCCAGAGTTTGTAGAGATGGCGTCTGACTTCTTCACTAATCTTTCAAAGATCGCTACGACCTTTGTGATTCTCGGCAACCATGATGGTAACCTGAAGAACAGCAGTCGCCAGGATGCTATCACACCTATCATTCAGGCGCTTGATAGCCCTTACATCAAGTTGCTCAAGAACTCCGGTGAGACTCGCTTGGCATACGGAGACATCGTAGTAAATGTTCTTTCCGTGTTTGACCGAGATAACTGGGTTCAACCTACCGATCCAGACAAGATTAACATCGCACTCTATCACGGCGCTATCTCTAATTGTCAGACTGACGCTGGCTGGACGATGGAGCACGGTGAGGACAACCTCTCTATCTTTGAAGAGTTTGACTTTGCGATGCTTGGCGACATCCACAAGCGCCAGTTCCTTGATGATGAAGGTCGCGTATACTACGCGGGCTCCACAATCCAGCAGAACCACGGTGAAGAAGATGACAAGGGCTTCTCAATCTGGACAATCAATTCTAAGGACGACTGGGATGTCGAGCACTTTACGCTCCAGAACCCTCGCCCATTCATCACAGTAGAGCTTACACGCACAGGCAAGATTCCACGAAAGGCGACGGTGCCAGCAAACGCACGCTTGCGCATTGTAAGCGACAATAACTTGTCGCTCGATGTCATGCGCAAAGCAGTCGATGTTGCCCGCCATAAGTTTAGCCCAGAGTCTATCTCGTTCTTAAACAGAGC
>UEXN01001325.1_pt1 | contig 20274 bp, 35 predicted proteins | sample 1796711 | NCBI WGS metagenome assembly UEXN01 (sample SAMEA4772470, study PRJEB27181) | metagenome | reverse complement strand
GAAGAAATTATTATGGCAATGAAGAAAAAGATGCCAGAATTTGAAGAAAAGTATGGCGACCGAGCAAAGGAAGTTATGTACGCCACCGCAACTAAGATGGCAATGAAGAGCTAATTATAAATAGACTACAAATATTTAACAGGAGATATAAAACATGTCACTTTGGGGAAATAAAGACAGCAAAACGATAGCAGGTAGTGTTACTATTACTGCTGCAAACTCTACTGTTGTCGGAGCAGGGACAACACTCACTAACTTCGCAGTTGGCGACACACTAAATGCTGGAGGTAGCGATTTTCTTATTACTGCTATCGCAAACGCAACTGTCGCAACTGTAGTAGCAGGTGCTACTGGTGGAACACTAGCAAGTGCTCAATCTAACAATGCATATGTTGTATCAGAGAAACCAAAATACATGGCTTCTGGTCAGGCTGGTGGTGATCTGGGAAATGTATACGGTGTAGACGTTGGCGAGATGGAAGGTTCACCAATCTCATCAACTATCACTATTACAACAGCAGGTGCTAATTACACTTCAGCACCAACTATTACAATTTCAGCACCTGAGCATCCTAATGGTGTTCAAGCAACTGCCACATGTACGATTAGTTCTAACGCAATTAATGCTGTTACTGTAACTAACGACGGACAAGGTTATCAGTCAATCCCAACAGTATCGCTAGCTAGTGGTAACACTACTATCGCAGGTGTTGGAGTTCTGACTGCTGCATTGGTATCAACTGAGCAATTAGCAGTTGCTCATGCTGGTTGGGTAGTTCGAACTGCAGGTAGTGGTGGTCGTGCTGGACGTGTTCAGTATGAGACACTCGTAGCAAGTTCCTCTGTTACTGGTGATGGTGCTGACGACGCTAAGTTGCCTGAATAAATTGGAGAATAAATAATGGCAGATAAAAAGGTCACGGAATTAACGGCATCGACAAGTGCGACTGCCGATGACCTTTTGATGATTGTCGATAATCCAAACGGTACACCTGCAAGTAAAAAGATCACGCTGAATCACTTCTTCGGAGGTGTTTCAGCGAATACCGTTATTAGTGGCACTCTTAGAACGAGCGCAAACAACACTATCAACGGTAATAAGATGACTGTTACTGCAAACACTACCTTTAATGGAAACTTGAGGTTGTCATCAGATACTCCATCATCCAACAACGCAGGATCTGAAGGATATGGAGTTGGGTCAATATGGTTTGATGCGAACTACATTTATGTTGCAACTGCATCAGGAGTAATTAAAAGGGTTGCATTGAGCGTATTCTAAAAGTATAACATATGTTTGAAAATTTGACGGAAGATAACTTCCAATTGTTTGCCATGAAATATTACATGAATCCACATTGTACGGATTTATTAGAGTTTCGTGAAGATCTTCGAAGAATATGCTACATCAAAAGATTATTTAAGAAGTATTTGAAAACTGGTGAATTGAAAGAAAGATTAATATTGAATCACATGATGGTTCTATATAATATGTTCGAATCAAGAGCAATGACTCGTATGTTGTTCTTCAGTTTGAAAGAATATCATCATTACTTGAAACCATTCTTAATGTTTTTGAGTTATTGGCCAGTTGATATTGGTAAAATAGATGGCGAAATGATTCATGATGATGTAATATCTTTAGATATACATATTATAAACGTACTCAGGAAAATTTAATGGCAAGCAAAGTTGTAGATCTAGTCCTAGTATATCAGTTTTTAAAGAGACTGACTACACCATTTGATAAGACTGAAGCATTCAAACTCGGACTTATTGATAAGGATGGGACTTCGCTGAAGAAGGCAGAAACTTCTGAAGAAAAATCAGCGATGGGATACTTCGATCGTTTGACATTTAATCTCAAGCGTTTGCTTGGAAAACTTCCTGGTGGTAAATCAAGATTAGCATCATATGCTGCTGCTTTGTTACTCCTCAGAGAACATGTCAACCCCAAAGGACATTATACTGAAGAAGAACTCGCATACGATCTTATGGAGAATCTAGACATGTTAGATAAGACTGTAACGAAAAAACTCAACGAGTTTATTGCCGAAGATGCACCTGCTAATGCTACAGGCGCAGCAGTTGCTGGCACTGGTGATGATCCTTCTGATTGGAAGAAGATGGACGCCAGAAAGAAAGAAACAAAAATGTTTCTTCGAAGATATATGGAAGGCAAAATGAAGAGAGAAGCGTTAAAGAAACGTAAAGACTTCATGAAGAATCTAGGATTGTAAAATGTCTATGCCTTCCCCATCTCAAAATGAAATAGACTTTTTCCAACTAATGGAGGATCGACGTGTGGAAACAGAACAACACATCGAAAAACTTCACATAAGGATAAATGATATGAAGGATGAATTACACGACGAGATTGAGAAGTCGCATAATGCTATCATGTCAGAAATAAAAGAGCTCCGAGAAGATCAACGTGTTCACAATAATAAAGAAGTGGTTCAGTTAGAGCGTTTAGACGAGCGTCTCAAGCACGTCGAACGTTGGAAGTGGATCGTGATGGGTGGTGGTATAGTGGTTGGTTGGTTGTTATTAGGTGGACTAGACGCTATAAAGGATTTTTTTAACTGAAAGAATAAGTGTTATTATGGGAAATATCGTAATGGCAATTTTAGTCACAGTGTTAACCACAGACGGAATACAGTCAACAGGTTATCATCAGCATGGTCCACAATTTACCAATCTAGGTGCATGTCAACGTATAATCAGCGATAGAGATCTTCTTCCTGAAATATACGAAGATGTGCGCAGACACATAGGTTCACGATTAGTTGAAACTAGAAACATCGGATGCTTCACCAAAGAAGCACTGAAAGAATCCAATGACTTGCTTAACTTTGATTCAACACCCTTTCTTGCAATCTAAATAAAAAAAACTTGCCTTCATAGGGGTTTCGACGTATAATAACTCCTATGGATTATATTGATACAAAATACATAAATCTCGCATCTGCTTCTCTTGAGCAATTCAAGGCGAAGAACAGTGGCGTATACAACTTTCGTTGCCCTTTCTGTGGTGACTCGCAATCAAATAAGACCAAGACACGTGGATACATTTTCCAAAAGGAAAACAAACCCATATTCAAGTGTCACAACTGTGGGCATGGCACTACACTCAATGGTTTACTCAAGCACGTCAATCCTCAACTACAGAAGGAATATGCTCTAGAGCGGTTCTCTGACGGTGATAGGCGTCCTCTAAACGTCGGTAAGAGTAAACCCGAACTAAGGTTCCAGAAGAAACCACAGTATCTTAAAACGCCTCTGGGCAAGTTAAAAAAGATATCTCAACTGGTTCCTAATCATCCTGCGAAGCAGTATATCAACAGTCGAAAAATACCTGCAAACTTTCATTATAAATTATTCTATGCACCGAAGTTTAATGCATTTGCTCATCAGTTTGCGCCTGACAAGTTTGACATAGTTGAGAAGGACGAACCACGTCTGATAATTCCATTTCTTGATAAGAGTAATCAATTGATGGGATTTCAAGGCAGAGCATTTGGTAAATCTTCTCTGCGATATATAACAGTGAAGTTGCAAGATAACACTCCTAAGATATTTGGACTAGATAGTATTGATGCTACAAAGACTGTGTACATAGTTGAAGGTCCAATCGACAGTATGTTCCTAGATAATGCTGTTGCGATGGGTGGTGCTGACTTATCGGTAGAAAGTATATCGATGATTGGTGCGTCAGATATTGTATTTGTGTTTGATAATGAACCGCGAAACAAAGATATATTGAGTAGAATTGAGAAAGTTATCGACATGGGTTACAGTGTCAGTTTGATACCAAATTATGTCAAAGAAAAAGATATAAATGATATGGTGCTTGCTGGCAGAGACCCTTTAGAGATTCAAAGTATTATAAGTACAAGTACCTTCAAAGGTCTATCAGCGAAGGCAAAATTGAGTGAGTGGAGAAGATCATGACCGATATATTCGAACTAACAAAGGGAACTGAATGCGAACCAAAACCAATGTTAACAGAAGAAGAGTTCAATGGTTCGGGATGCATAATCCCCGACGTGTTTCTGGAGTACAAGGGAGTGAAGTTCGGAATAGGTATGGACAACAAACTGTGGATAAGAGAAAACGATAGTTGGAGGAAAGCATGATGAATGTCAGTGAATTTACAAATGGTGATGGAACAAGAGTAGCAAAAATTTGGTATGATCTAGGAATACCATTTGTTTATTGTTATGAAAATGATAGTCTTGTTAGAGCAATAAACTGTGTTGGTCATAGTATACAGTATGCTGAAGATGCAGCAGAAAATTGGGTATGGAAAGTAGGAGTGTTTGTATGATGAATGTTAAATTAGTGTCTTGGTCTATGCCAAGTGAAGAAATGATAAACGACGGTATAGAAAATGTACAAGATCTAATTGCATATTGCGCTAGAGTATCAAACCCATCGAATCAAAACAATAAAGCAACATCTGAGAAGCTTATAAATTACTTGGTGAAGCATAAACATTGGTCGCCACTTGAGATGACCAGTGCTTGTCTAGAAATAGAAACGACGCGAGATATTGCCCGACAAATACTGAGGCACAGATCCTTTTCGTTTCAGGAGTTTAGTCAAAGATATGCTGATCCCACGCAAGATTTAGAATTCGTAACACGTGAAGCAAGATTACAAGATCTTAAGAATAGACAAAATTCAGTTGTTTCTGATGATGAGTTATTACATGCTCAGTGGGAACAACATCAAAACAAAGTCATCGATGCAGCGAAAAATGCATACTCTTGGGCAGTAACTAGAGGAATCGCAAAAGAACAAGCAAGAGCAGTACTACCAGAAGGATTAACGATGTCACGAATGTACATGAATGGTACATTGCGTTCGTGGATACATTATATAGAACTCAGAAGTGCAAACGGAACACAACAGGAACATATGGATGTGGCAAGGGCGTGTGCCTCAGTGATTGCCGACATATTTCCACTGTCTGAATCGTTTGTAGAAAAGAATTAAGGGGATAATATGGCAAGACAACATTTGGGCATCAATATTGATGCTCGTAAGGATCGTTTGCTCTCAGAACAAGCATTCAAACTATTAAAAGATTATTACTGTATAAAAGATGAGAAGTCGCCACAAGAAGCATTCGCTCGTGCAGCAGTAGCATATAGTTATGGCGACATGGAATTAGCGCAACGCATTTATGATGGTGCGTCTAAGGGTTGGTTCATGTTTAGTTCGCCTATCCTATCAAATGCTCCGATGCCAAATCAAAAGGCAAAGGCATTACCGATCTCGTGTTTCTTATCATACGTCCCTGATACATTAGAAGGTTTGATTGATCACACATCAGAGTTGCGATGGTTATCCGTAAAGGGTGGCGGTGTAGGTGGTCATTGGTCAGACGTGCGTAGTATCAGTGACATCGCTCCAGGTCCACTTCCGTTTCTACATACAGTGGATGCAGACATGACTGCGTATCGTCAAGGAACTACACGCAAAGGTTCATACGCTGCATACATGGATGCCGATCATCCAGATATCGTTGAGTTTATTCAGATGCGTGTTCCTACTGGTGATGTGAATCGTAAGAATCTAAATCTACATCACGCAGTAAATCTATCAGATGAGTTTATGGAAGCAGTGCGTGATAATGAAATATGGCATCTGAAAGATCCTAATAGTAAAGAAGTTCGTGATACTATGCCTGCTCGTAAGTTGTGGGAGATGCTACTCGAAACTCGATATCGCACAGGTGAACCATATCTAAACTTTATTGACACAGCGAACAGAGCATTACCTGAAGCACAGAAGCAGTTGGGACTAAAGATTCATGGTAGCAATCTATGTAATGAGATTCACTTAGCAACAAGCGATGATAGAACTGCGGTATGTTGTTTGTCCTCGCTAAATTTAGAGCGATATGATGAGTGGAAAGATGCAGGTATTGTTGGTGACTTGATACGATTCTTAGATAACGTGTTGCAATACTTTATTGACAATGCACCTGATACTATTAGTCGCGCAAAATATTCGGCAGAACGAGAGCGTTCTCTCGGACTTGGAGCAATGGGATATCACTCATACTTACAGAAGCATCGTATTGCGTTTGAGTCAGAGGAAGCATTAGATCTGAACAAAGAAATGTTCAAGTCTATTCAAGAGATGGCAATACAGGAGTCAGAGATACTTGCTAAAGAACGTGGCGAGGCACCTGACATGAAAGGTTGGGGAGTTCGTAATGCTCACTTACTAGCAATTGCTCCTAATGCTAACTCTAGTTTGATTGGTGGAACGTCACCTAGTATTGAACCGTGGAAGGCAAATGCGTTTACAAGTCGCACACGTGCAGGATCGCACTTGACTAAAAATGCATATTTGATAGAGGTACTTGAGGAACTAAATCATAATGATGAAAAAACATGGTCATCTATTATTACGAATGGTGGATCAGTACAACATTTTGATTGGATGCCTGATAACTTGAAAGAAGTATTCAAGACTGCTATTGAAATTGATCAAAACTGGGTAGTTAAACAGGGTGGAGATCGACAGAAATATTTGTGTCAAGGACAATCACTGAACATATATTTCCCTGCAGGTGCAACTAAGCAATACTTACATAAGGTGCACTTCAATGCTTGGGTGTATGGTGGGAAGGGATTATACTACTTGCGCACAGAATCATCTAACAGAGCAGAAAATGTAGCACAAAAAATAGAGAGGGTTAAGTTGACGGAGTTTGCGCCACAACAAGAGGATGATGGTTGTGTCGCATGCGAAGCGTGATATGGAAAATAACACAGATAAAACAAGAGGAAAAAAGATGACACCGCCAGCATTATTAGCACAACCAGAGATAGAAATATACACTAAAGATGATTGTCCTTATTGCATACAAGCAAAGGATTGGTTTACCGATCATGGATTTAGTTATACAGAAAACAAATTATATGACGAAGAACAGAGATTAGCATTTTTTCAAAAGTTTCCGTCAGCAAGAACGGTTCCACAAATATTGATAGATGGTAAGAATATTGGTGGGTATGATGAGCTGATGAAAATTAGAGATACATTAGTGAAGAAGCAGTCTGGTGGTTTGATTGAATTTTCTAAGACATACAAACCATTCTACTATCCATGGGCAGTGGAGGTTACAACACGCCACGAGAAAGCGCATTGGATTGAAGATGAAGCAGATTTGTCAGAAGATGTTGCTGATTGGAAGGGTGGTAAAATCTCTTCAGTAGAAAAGGATTACATTACAAACATCCTTCGATTGTTTACGCAGTCGGATGTAGCAGTTGGTCAAAACTATTATGACCAGTTTATTCCTAAATTTAAGAACAATGAAATACGAAATATGCTTGGATCATTTGCTGCACGTGAAGGCATCCATCAAAGAGCATACGCACTATTGAACGAGACACTTGGATTACCTGATAGTGAGTACCATGCATTCTTAGAGTACAAGGAAATGGTAGACAAGGTAGAGTTTATGATGGAAGCAGATCCTTCTACTCAACGAGGACTAGGACTATCAATTGCCAAGTCAGTATTCAATGAAGGTGTTGCTTTGTTTGCGTCGTTCGTTATGTTACTGAACTTCCAAAGATTTGGTAAGATGAAAGGCATGGGCAAGGTAGTGGAGTGGAGTATTCGTGACGAGTCTATGCACGTGGAAGGAAACTCTAAACTCTTCAAAGCATTTTGTGCAGAACATGGACGTATCGTGGATGATGGGTTCAAACAAGACATATATAAGATGGCAAGGCAAGCAGTAAAACTTGAAGACAAGTTTGTCGATCTTGCTTACAAGATGGGACAGATTGAAGGTTTGGAAACTCAAGAGGTGAAAGACTACGTCCGTTACATCACAGACCGAAGATTATTGCAACTTGGTTTGAAACCAAACTACGGTGTCAAAGATAATCCTTTGCCATGGTTAGAGTGGGTATTGAATGGTGCTGATCACACTAACTTCTTTGAGAATCGTGTTACTGAATATGAAGTAGCAGGTTTGACAGGTGGTTGGGATGAAGCATATGCATAACAAAGTAACAGAAGGAGAGAAGAAACATGGCTGAAATCGTATACGAACTCATTTGTGATGGGTGCGGTGCTGATTATCAGATCAACTACGTTGACAACAATATAAATGATTATGTAGAGGAACCGATATATTGTCCGTTTTGTGGAACGGATGTTGACTTGAGTGATATTGATGATGGAGAAGAAGAACAAGAATATGCCCCAAAAGTCGAGTACGAAACAAAGTGATGAATATGAAAATCCGTGGACATTCAATGACAAACCATTTACAACAGAACAGATAGAAAAGTTCGTTGGATTTTGTTACGTTATTGAGTGTGCCATTGATGGTCGGAAGTACATAGGAAGGAAATACTTTTATAGTAGAAGAAAGACTAAAGGTAAATCTCGTCGTGTAAAGAGTGAATCAAATTGGAAGAGTTATTATGGATCGAATGATATTCTAAAAGAGATGGTCAAACACTACGGAAGTCACCAATTCCGTAGGGTCATCTTGTCCCTTCATATAACTGAGGGTGATTGTAATTATGAAGAAGTTAGATTGCAGTTTCATCATAACGTACTTGAGACAGATTTATTTCTGAATGAAAATATAAATGGAAAGTGGCACCACAAACCCCAACATATAATTGATGGTCGATTATTGAATGAATGTTACAAAATTGAATTATAAGATTACATAATGATTATATCATACACTCACAATTTTATTTTTATTAAAACTAGAAAGGTCGGTGGTACTTCGTTCGAGAAGTATATCATTGATAATCATTTCGATGTTGATAAAGATAAATGCACAGGATCGATTATGTCGTGGGAGGAAATAAAAGAGTATGAACCACAAGCATCAACATTTCGTGTGTTTACATTTGAGCGTAATCCATGGGACAAATGTGTCAGTCAGTATTTTTTCCTCAAAGATAAGGCAAACACGATTCCTAAAGAAATGACGTTCTCACAATACTTGGAAACTTCTAAAGGACTGCCAATAGACCGAACAAAATATAATAGAGCAGTCAACTGCGTAATAGTTCGATGGGAAGATTTCAAAGAGGAACTGCCACTAATTATGACAAATCTTGGAATAAAGTTTGACTGCGATGCGTTTTCCAAGTATAATGTAAAGTCAGGGATAAGAAAAGACAAACATTACAGCACAATGTATACCGATGAGGATATAGAGATTGTTCGTAATGCATTTAAATGGGAAGTGGAGAATCTAAAGTATGAATTTGAAGATCAAAGAGGAAATCACTAGCAAACAACATATTAAACTATTTGTAGGATGTGCTCCTAACGGAGAAGACGCTGAAACGCAAATGGTGTTAGAATATACTGCTAAGAAACATAGTAGTATGCCAATAGACATAACTTGGATGAAACACGAGACTGAAGGTTTCTGGTCAGGTTGGAAGAGTGAAACTTGGGCAACTCCTTTCAGTGGTTTCCGTTGGGGTATCCCTGCTGCTTGCAATTATGTTGGCGAAGCAATATACATGGACAGTGATATGATTGTCTTGGGTGATCTTGCTGAACTATGGAATGCACCATGGGAAGAATCAGCGATTATCCAGATGAAAGGTGATTGGAGAACTTGCGTAGCAAAGTGGAACTGTCAACGTGCTGGGCAGATACTACCTAACATCGAACAAATCAAATCTGTATCAACCTCACACAATCAGTTGTTTACTGCATTGACACAAAGACCACATCTACAACAATCGTTTGATCGTCAGTGGAATAACTTCGATGGTGAGAATGATAAACTTGAGGACATAAAGATACTACACTATACAGATATGGCATCGCAGATGCATTTGAAGCGAGCAATACCTCGTTTACAATCTGAGGGTAGAAGTCATTGGTATGACGGAGAAGTCCGAGAGCATCGCAGAGCGGACGTACAGGAGTTGTTTGATAGGTATTATCAAGAAGCACTCGACTCTGGTATGAAGGTGACTGATTATTATTCTCTTGACTCCAAAGACTGGATAGGATATACTAAAGAGAGTCAAAAAGACTATAAAGCAAATAACGGATTCGACGGATCCCAAGGACAATAATATGATATATGGTGAGTTGCCAACCACAGGCGCAGTATTTGCTGCTTGTGATTCGAAATATTTTATGGATCACGGTGGTCCATTTCTTTATTCTGCATCTGAGAACGGATTTAATGTTCACATACATGTGGTGAATCCTACTGATGAAGTGTTATCCTACGCAGCAATACTTTCATCGACTTCACAGACTCATACTACATTTACATTCCATGATGCAGACCTCAGCAAACTAAGTGATGAAGAACGAAGAGCATATTATGCTTGCGCACGTTTTCAGGTTGCGCCACATATACTAAAATTTGCTGAAAGACTATTGGTATTGGATATCGATTGTTTGGTAATGCGTCCGTTCAACTTTCCAAATAAACCAATCGGATATTTCCCACGTGAGTCTCTTCCAGGAACTACAGGATGGGAAGCAGAAGGAACCAAAGTTGCAGCAGGAGCAGTTTACTTCGGCAAACATGCAACAGCACAAAAGATTTGTACATCAATCGGACAGGTGATTGATCAACTACCACTACAATGGTTCAATGATCAGATTGCTTTGAGTCATGCAATGAAACAGTTGCCTGATGATTATGTTGAGAAGTTTGATGGCGAGTTTATGGATTGGGAATTCAAACAAGGAACTGCCATATGGACTGGTAAAGGTCCAAGGAAATATGACAATCCAACATACGTTGCTGAAAAGAATCGTATGGATAAGGCAAAGGAATACACACAAGGCAAGGACACTATCATACTTGCTCCACGTTTAGATTTGATGTTCAAACGCAGTGGTGTGGATTATGCTAAAGGTAGTATTGAACCAATAAGAATACATTGGGGCAATTTTATTGATAGACTTGCAGCAATTCGTGCTGAACATTTACATACAACTCCGCTTGTTATTCAAGCACCTCGTTGGTTCTTCAATAATACTATTTGCGAATGGTTTGATAAAGAACAAAGTATGATATATGTTCCTCACTCTGAAAAATCTATATGGGGTGGCGGTGATAACTGCAGATATTACATGCAAACAGTGTTCCCATGGTTATTTACAATCGACAAAAAAGGTTGGGGTGGCGGATCAGCATATAAAGATTGGTTTGATATTGCAGTAGAAAGAGATGGCGGTGCTTACGAATCTATGAAAGAATATATAGAAAAAGGTAACACGAAGTTTAAGCATCTACAACCAGAAGCTGAGTGGGAACCAAAAGAAGAATATGTATTCATGCCACTACAACTACCGCACGATGAGACCATCAAGTATCATAGTGATGTGACTGTGCCTGAAGTAGTCAAGGCAATGTGTGAGTGGGCAGATAATGGTGGTAAGAAAGTGGTGTTCAAAGGACATCCAGTAAACATTGGTTCGATGGAACCATTAGTAGAAATAATAAAGCAATACAAAAATGTTCAGTATGTGACTAATCTAGATATCAACGAGGGAATCAAAAAGTCACTTGCTGTATATGTGGTGAACTCAGGAACAGGGCAAGAATCAATGTTGCACGGTAAACCTGTTGTCACCTTTGGTCGTTGTGATTATGAAGCAGTAACTATACATGGCGACATAAACAATTTATCAAAAACTTGGGAACAAGTTGCGAACGATGATAATCAAGAGAGAGTCCGATTATACAGTAATTGGTATGATTGGTTTATAAACGAAGCAACATTTAAGACTAAGAAAGGATAACAAATGCGTAAATTTCTAACAGCAATAGCAATCGTTGGTTTTTTAGCAGTATCTCAAGGATGTGCACACCAAAAAGACGATTTTCCATACATTCAGTAAACTATTTTCAAAAACCCTTTGAAAACAACAAGTTATAAGTCATTGATTATACAAGCAAATCCAAAATAATTCAAAATAATTTCTAAGTTGTTGATTCTATTAGCAATTTAGTTTGCCCAAAAGATTGTATTATTTCTCTATTGTGGTATAATGTCTCTATTGATTAAGAAAACAGGAGAGAAATATGATACGTTTAATAGTTGGTTTGATTTTAGTTTTAGGTGGTGCTGGAAGTTTAGTTGATATGGCACCAACATTGAATGCACTTATGTTTGTGTTGTTGGGGTTTACTTTAATGGGTTGGACTATCGTTGATGGTTCTGTTGCTAAACAAATGGAGAGAAAATAATATGGCATTTGTTACTGTATTTCATGATGATGTTGCTATCGCTATTGTTGATGCTGGCAAACAAACTGGTTCTTCTGCACTTGACTATGCTTACATGTCTACACAAAATATCGACGGAAGCTGGAGTCTTGAAGTCACTCAAGGTTCAATGTATCGAGAACATGTCAAGCTTCTAATATGTAATGACTTTGAGGGTGGTGTAGAAATTGGACATCGTTCTACTATGACTGGTGATACTATGATTATGGATGGTCAACGATTTGAAGTTGCACCATACGGATTTGAGGTGCTTGCCTAATGTCTAAGATCAAAGAAATTATAACAGATGTACAAGAAAGACTAGAAGAGTGTGGTGCTCGACCTGACTTTTCTAAAATCGCTAAAGAAGTTGGATGTCCTACAATGTGGGTTGTAAATGAGTTTGAATCTATGCAACAAAATGATTTTGGTTATAATTATGATGAGGAATATTGATATGAAAAAAATACTTACAGTTGGTTTATTAGTTATTGCAGGAACTGTTTCTGCTACTGAATATGCTACGGTAGTTGGTACGCAAGAAGTTATAGGAACACGAAGCATTCCTTCACAGTCTTGTAGTAATGTACAGGTTCCTGTTTACGGAAGTGCAAGATCTAATGGTGGTGCGATCGGTGGTGTTGTTGACAGTACCTTTGGTTCTACTCGTGGATTAGTTGGTGCGATTGTTGGTGGTGCTATCGGTAGTCAAGTTGGTAATGGTTCAGGTAAAGACTGGGCAACTGCTGCAGGTGCTGTTATCGGAGCGCAAGTCGGTGACTCGCAATCTAATAGACACAATCAAGTAGTTGGGTATCAAACGAGAACTGAGTGTCAACAAGTTGTCACCAACGTTCAAGAGGTGTCAGGATACCACGTGACTTACGAGTACAATGGAATGTACTTCACTAAGTTCATGAAGTATCGTCCAGTTATGGGTTCGCAAGCACCTGTAGATATTAATGTTAGATAAGGAGAAGTAATGGCAAAAATGAAAATGAGTTTAGAAGATTCTTGGAGAAAAAGTACCGCAGGCAAGAGAACTTCTATCGGTGGAGCAAGACCAAAAACTGCATCAATGAATAAGAGTTACAGACGCAGTTTTAAGAAGTATCGTGGGCAAGGTAGATAGTGAGTTTTATTCTAAAAAGCTATTACTCAGACAAAATTGCTTTTCTCTTTGAGATAATTAGTTTTGTTTTCACAGTTGCTGCTAGTTTTATGTTAGCAACAACTGCTGATAATCCTCAGATGGAATATATCTATCCTCTGTTTTTTATTGGATCGGTAACTGGTGCGTATGCTTATTACAGAAGATCACTCGCCTTCCCTATGTTTCTCGTCGCATACTTCTCTTTGATGAATATATATGGGTTTGGAGTAGCATTAGGAGCGTGGTAATGAGCAAACAATGGCATGGCGGTAAAGGGGATGGAATCAGAAAATACGATGCTGTCAAATACAATGAAGGATGGAGTCGTATCTTTGGTAAGAAGTGTGTTATCTGTGGCAATATAATAAACGTCAACTGCGGATGGAGTAGTTGTAAACAAGCAAATGTGATAGAGGGTATAAATAATGGAAAGAAAAGAACTAATCAGCAAACTTAAAGATGGTGATGTATCAGTAACTTTCACTAAAAAAGATGGTACTGAGCGTGTAATGAAATGCACGTTGAAAGAAGATGTCGTTCCTTCAGTCGAGTCTTCAAAGAAAGAAAATGTTGGTGTCGTTGTAGTTTGGGATACTGAAAAGAATGCGTGGCGTTCGTTTAGAATGGATTCAATAACAAATGTGGTGTGATAATGAGTTTGAATATAATAGATGATACAGAAAAAGTAGAACTTGGACCATCCAAAGACGGCACCTATACTGGTGCTATGGGTGGTACTGAATTGATGAATAAAGCATTACACGATCGTGTTGATAATGCACTACTTGAAGAATTCAATATTATCAAGTCTCGTGTTAGATGGACTGACCCCAAGAAAAAGAATATTCTTTGGTTGCATGACACTTGGAATGATCCAGAGTCTAAGCATCTACAAGAAGAAGATTCTATCAAGCGTTTCGCTAAGTTAGTGTTTGTATCTAACTATCAATTGGCAACCTATAACATGGGTCTAGGAGTCCCATATCACTACTCCACGGTGTTGAGAAACGCTATCGACCCCATTACCTTATCAAAAGAAGATAAGGGTGCAGAGGGTGATGTAGTGCGTATCATCTACCATACCACGCCACATCGAGGTCTTAATCTACTCGTTGCAGCAGTGACCGAGATCGCTAAAACTCTTGGTAATAAAGTCCATTTAGACGTCTTCTCGTCGTTCGAGGCGTATGGATGGAAGGAACGTGACCAACCATACGAGGAATTGTTTCAATCGATTAGAGAGCATCCTCAGATGTCCTATCATGGGTTTCAACCTAATGATGTGGTGCGTGACGCACTAAAGAAAGCACACATCTTCGGATATCCTAATACATGGCCAGAGACATCCTGTATTGCTGCAATCGAAGCAATGAGTGCTGGTTGTGAGATCGTTTGCCCTAATCACGCTGCATTGCCAGAAACTACTGGGCACTGGGCAAGAATGTATCAGTTTAGTGAGGATCAAAATACTCACGCTAATGTATTCGCCAATCAGTTATTTGCAGCAGTTAGGGATTACTGGGATGAAAACAATCAGAAAAAACTGGCATTTGCCAAGAACTGGACTGACAACTTTTATAACTGGGATCTACGTGCTGCAGAGTGGACTAATTTACTCCAAAACTTGACTTCTGATTAAATATCGAGGAGAATATAGTTTCAATAATATTGGAGAGATTCTATGGCAGAACGAAAAAAGATAAGACGCGCAAGAAAACCAATGAGTCCTGAGCAAAAGGAAGCAGCAGTTGCACGACTAGCAAAGGCGAGGGAAGAGCGAGCGAAAAACAATCCACCTGAGTATAAGTCTGTACATCCATCAGTGTTAGAATTGGATGATGAAAAAACACTTTGCATGAAGAATGTGAAGCAATGGATCAAAACTCAGCGAGAATTACTGGCAGCTGCTAAGCAAGAGGAAAAAAGAAATGTTCCGAAAGCAAGAGCAAAAGTCTATTCAATACAAGGATATATTCGCAATATGGAATCATATCTCAGAACTGGTGATTGGTCTAATATGTTTTATGGTGAATACGAAGATCAACTAATGAAAAATGTTTGTGTCGAAAATTCATATGAAGATGATGGATACCCAAAAAGAAATGTTAACACATACTATGCTGACATAGGTGCTGAGTGGACTCATGAGATGGATAAGGAAGAACGTGCAAAACGAAAAGGATGAGATCAATGTATATTGGTCACCTGTTCCTCCAGAATCTAACAGAAAATGGGAATATCCAATACACACATACTTAGACCCATCTTTATCTTATAGTAATCTTGCAAAGATTAAAGGTGGTGGAGTAACTGATTTTAAAAAATGTCCTGCTTACATCGATGTTCTAAAAAATATGTACAATTTGCATTTTGCATTTGATTATGACTTACATATAAATTGGGACAATGAGACAACACATACAACTCATTTGGATCAAGAAGCATTTGAAGATCACGTTTGGGCGAGATCATATGAAAAAAGAATGATTACATTTATTCATTCATACATATTTTTTACTGATGCAGATTCTTTGATATTAGAATTAACACCTGCGTATCTTTCGGATAATAACTTCGTAAAAAGCACCACTATCATTCCAGGAAGTTACGACATTGGTAAATGGTGTCGCCCAGTTGATTGCTCTTTTGTTGTGCATGATAATATAAATTATATTCATTGGAAACGTGAAGATCAATATTGTCATGTGAAGTTTAAAACAGACAAGAAAATAAAATTAAATAAATTCTCTTATACTAAAAAATTAGACTCGATTGTCGAAACACTAATTAAATCGAGAGAGGATAAAGAGAAGTGGGATGGTAAATGGGAATATTATTACTCTCAACTTGAAAACTCTAATATAAAAAACCAAATATTAACCGAAATGCGAAATAATTTACTATGATAAAAAAAGTTGTAAACCTTAAAGATAAAAGATTAGCAAAAGAGTTAGATGATATTGACTTAGAAATCCAAAAGATTAATGATTTGCTGAACACATTATTGGCAAATGTCACATTAATGTTAGAGCAGTATGGATTAGAACAGCGAGATGAGAACTTCTCTAAGAACTTTTACTACGTTGCTGAAGCACTTCGATCATTGGTACTTTCTCACTTTAAGATCAATCACCCATTCCAAGAAATCGTAGAAAAGTCGGTTGCAGTAGAGTGGGACGCTGAAAGAAACAGTTGGAATCTAAGGTGGGACGAGTTATTTCTTAAAAAACTTGATCTTTTGGACAAACAGGAGTAGAATAGTTGTTCAAATTAAATAAATGGAAAAAGAATGCTCATATTAGACTTGAATCAGGTTATGATTTCAAACCTGATGGTTTCTCTGAATCGAGAACCAGAAGTGAACGAGGACTTGGTAAGACACATGATCCTCAACTCTATACGGATGTATAGAAATAAGTTCACTAAAGAATACGGTGAATTGATTATTGCTTGTGACGATAAGAACTACTGGCGCAAGGATATCTTTCCTTACTACAAGGCACATCGTAAAGAAGATCGCAAAGCATCAACGCATGATTGGAATAAGATCTTTGATTGTTTGAATAAAATCAGAGACGAACTCAAAGAATATTTCCCTTACAAGATTATTCAGGTAGATCGTGCAGAAGCGGATGATATTATTGGTGTCCTCGCAAAACGATTTGGAGTTTATCTAAATAATACAGATACTGAGAAAGTTCTGATACTTTCTGGTGATAAAGACTTTGGTCAATTGCAAAAGTATTTGAACATTGATCAATATAGTCCAGTCTTAAAGAAGTGGATCCGCATAAATGATCCACATTGTTTTCTTCGTGAACATATCATGAAGGGTGATAGAGGTGACGGTATCCCTAACTTCCTATCTGAAGACAGTTGTATTATCAGCAAGAAAAGGCAGAAACCTCTCGCATCTAAAAAACTCGAAGGATGGGTAGACCTTGAACCAGAAAAGTTCTGCGATGAGCAAATGCTCAAGAACTATCGGAGGAATGAGTCACTTGTCGATTTAGAAAAGGTTCCTGATCAAATCGTTGAAAAGATCATGAATGAATATGACAATTACAAAATTCCTAAACGAAATGGTCTACTCAACTATTTTATTAAAAACAGATTGAAAAACTTAATGGACGTTATTGGTGAATTCTAATGCATAAATCATATTCTGAAATCTTTCAAGAAGTAGAAAAAGCAAAAACTAAAAAAGAAAAGCAAGATGTCTTGCGCAAGTACAGTGGACCTGTGCTGAAACAGATTCTTGGTATGACGTATAATCCAAACGTCAAATGGTTATTACCCGAAGGTGATCCGCCATACAAACCACTAGATTCTAGCACTGATATGCAAGGTAGGTTAGAGTCGGAGTTGCGCAGATTTCATTTGTTTGTAGAAGGTACTACTGACACTCAGAAGAATCTAAAGCAAGTGAGGCGTGAAGCATTGTTTATTGATCTGCTTGAAAGTATAGATCCAGATGATGCTAAACTAGTTCTTGGAATGAAGAATGGTAAGTTGCCATACAAAGGTATAACTAAAAAGATGGTTGCAGAAACTTTTCCAAAGTTGTCAACTGATTGGTGAAAGAAAGATAGGAGTTTGTTGTGGGTAAAAGTCGTAAACGATTCAAAGAGTATATTGAAGAAACTGACTTTCCAAAAAAGAAGATCAAGAAAGAAAGTAGACACAACATAAAGAATCATTTGAGAAGTTTAATTGATATAGAAGATTGGGATGAAGTAGAAAATGAGCGACAACAAGATAGCATTCATAGTCGGAAACGGTAAATCTCGACATGCGATAGATCTCGCATCACTTGTTGGTAAGGGAACTATCTTTGGATGCAATGCTTTGTATCGAGACTTTAATAATTTTGATTATCTAGTGTCAATAGATGATCGAATGATAAAAGAGTTGAGTTCAATTGCAACTTATGAACCACACATTTTATCTCGTGGACAGATGATTATTCCACCTGAAGACGAGCGATGGGAGTCTGCTGAATACTCACCGCAACGTCGTCGTTCTAACGCAGGTATGAATGCTATGCTCGAAGCAATTCGTAGAGAACATAACATACTCTACTGTTTGGGATTTGACTTTATATTAGAAGGAGAGAAATCAATTGAAAACATATACAAGGGATCTAAAAATTACGAACCTCATACTCAATCTAATACCTCCGATAACTATTTTCGTGTCAGGTATTGCGATTGGTTTGTCAATCAGCATGATGACGTAAAGTTTGTTTTTGTAGTGCCAGATAATATTGCTACAAAGAAATTAGAATCTAAGAACATCATTGGTATGAAAGTGTCAACGTTCAATAATAAAATAAAGGGGACATCATGACCATAGAATGGGGTATAATATTTATGGGATCATTTGCTGCATGCGCATACTTCTCATACAATCACGGATTTAAAGATGGGTCGTCATTTGGCATGACCAGCATATTAGATCAGCTTCATGAGAAAGGATTGATAGAATTAGATGATGAACCAGAAGACGAAGACAACTAATTTGAAAATTGCTTTGTATTCAACAACTTATAACTTGTTGATTCTACAGGGTTTTTGAAAATAATTCAAAATAATTTGTAAGTTGTTGATTCTACAGGCAATTTAATTTGTCAAAAAGCTTTACTTGTACCCTGTTATGCCGTATAATGTCTGTATTGATTGAGAAAACAGGAGAGAAATATGAAAATCACTACTACTGACATTGAACTTTTTTTCACTAAAACTACCAAGCTCGTTGATGATGTATTGACTGCTCGTGGTTTGTCAAAGATGTACCATTCGTGTGACGCTAATGAATATAATATTAATTGGCACTCTGGTACTATGTTTGTCAAAGGTGTAAATCGTAATGATATGCTTGCCGTCAAAGGTAGTGTTGAAAAGTTTACTGACATGACGTTTTGTAGAATTGGCAGAAGTAATGAATTTGCCATTGACTTTAAATAATTGAGAGAGGACTATAATATGAGCATTTGGATGGATACATATTTTATGCAAGGTGGTTGTGGTGAGATGGAACTTGATGAAGGTTTCAAAGAGAAATCTATCATTGAACAACTGGGTGTTGTTATTGACTCTGGGATGGTTGATCCAGTTAAAGAAAAAATCAAGAGATTTAAACCAATCACTTCTGTCATTACTGACGATGGCGATAAGATTAAATTGACTGCTGCCGAAGCATTAGAGATACGCGAGACTGTGATTGGGATTAATCCTAAAGATCGTCTAGATGCGTTGAAACAATTACAGACTACTGAAGGCATGAAGCAAGTCTTAAACTATATCCGAAAAGGCAAGAAATGATGCGGAATATGATTTCCGATAAAGTCATACTTGTAGATTGTGATGGTGTTCTCTGTGATTGGTTGTATGCCTTTGATCAGTGGATGCAGAGACATGACTATGAGGTAGTAGAACCAGACTTATATAAAGTTGCTGATCGGTTTAATCTAACTCATAGAGAAGGCAACAAACTATGCAGAATGTTTAATGAGTCTGCTTGGATTCGTAAACTTCCTCCTCTAAGAGATGCTATTAAGTATGTACGCAAGTTGCATGAGGAGCATGGATATGTGTTTCGCTTGATAAGTTCTTTGAGTAATGATGAATATAGTCAGCATCTAAGAACTAAAAACTTGCGAGAGTTATTTGGCAGTACAGTGTTTGAGAGATATACTTATTTGGACACTGGTGCTGATAAAGATGAAGCATTGAATGAATATGAAGGAACAGGTTGTTGGTGGATTGAAGATAAACCAGAGAATGCAGAGTTGGGTCATAGACTCGGACTGACCTCTATAATCGTTGACCACCCACACAACACTGACTATGAAATGCGTGGA
>UEXN01001068.1_pt2 | contig 20284 bp, 29 predicted proteins | sample 1796711 | NCBI WGS metagenome assembly UEXN01 (sample SAMEA4772470, study PRJEB27181) | metagenome | reverse complement strand
GAGCGGATCGTCACGGTTCCCCAACTCCTCAACGGTGAGCGTATCGATGCTCTGGCTGCCATGTCGCTCAACGAGCACTGCGCTATGATCGAGAAGCTCGAAGCAGAAGACGTCTGCAAAGCAGAGATCAGCGACGATCACATCAATAACCTTGCTAACTACTTCGTTAGCCTGCCCTCTGAAGCTGCTATGAAGCTTTGGTCGGTACTCTCAACTGGCGGCGTACAGGAAAACGTCATCAAGTTCCACTCTGCCAATGATGGCGTCGTGGGCAGCCACTTGAGTAAGATCTTGGGAGCCTAATTCTCTCTTACACCTGCTCCTTAGAGATCGGCAAGTACCTGGCAACACGCTGGGTATTTGTTTTTAAGGGGACAAAATAAAAGTTGACAGACTACTATACCGTGGTAGTATACATATGTAAGGGAGAGAAGTAATGAGCTTTGATCTAAAACTCCACGCTTATCGACTGCTGATGGAGGAGCCTTTCTTTGCTGCTCTCAGCCGTAAGATTGAGAAGCGTGAGGATAGCAGCATCAAGACTGCCGGTGTTCGGGTTGATCCTGATACTGCTCAGTTTGAAATGATTTATAACGCTGAGTTTTTTGACAGCCTGCCGGAACATGAAGTGAAGGGTGTACTCAAGCACGAGTTCTACCACCTGATCTTCGAGCATGTCACCAGCCGTAAGCCTGAGGGAGTTCCTCACAAGACGTGGAACATCGCTGCTGACCTGGCTATCAACAGCCACCTCCAAGGTGAACTGCCTGAGCTAGCCTGTATGCCTGGTGTCGGTCCCTTCAAAGATCTCCCGCTTGGCGAGAGTGCTGAGTGGTATCTCCAGCACCTGACGGATGAGATGACTGATCAGTGTGACAACGGCGAGGGTGAAGGCGGTGAGCCTAAGCCAGGTACGGGACAGCTTGACGACCACGATGGTTGGGAAGAAGGTGATGGAGAAGCCGCTGCTGCTGCCAACGCTATGGCTAAGGAACGCCTCAAGCAAGCTATGAAGGAGGCTGCCCAAGAAGCTAGCAAGAGTCCCAACGGTTGGGGTTCAGTTTCAGGGGATCTAAAAAAAGAAATCATAAAGCGATTAGAAACTAAGGTAGACTGGAAGAAGGTAATGAGATACTTCATCAAGACCTCCCAGCGTGCTAACAAGAGCAGCACTGTCCGCCGTATCAACCGACGGTATGCCTACATCCATCCCGGCAAGAAGGTAAAGCGCCAGGCTAAGATTGCAATTGCCATTGATCAGTCCGGTAGTGTCAGCGATGATATGCTTGAGAGCTTCTTTGCTGAACTCAATAAGCTGTCCAAGCTGGCAGCCTTCACTGTGATTCCCTTCGATACTCAGGTCAATGACAAGCTGGTCTATGAATGGCAGAAGGGCAAGAGCCATAAAGCTGAGCGTGTGCTTAGTGGTGGTACCTGCTTCGATGCTCCTACCGAGTACGTCAACAAGCGTGGAGATTTTGACGGTGTTATTATCTTGACGGATATGGAAGCACCCAAGCCTGTACGCTGCAAGGCACAGCGCATGTGGATGACTGATGAGCGGGGTGCCAGCCGTCCCTACTTCCAGACTCATGAGCGTGTGATCGCTATCAACTAACGAGAGGCTCGGGACTTTGACAGCAGTTTTCTGTCAAACTTTGCGGGAACAATATAAAAGAATTGAAAGAAACTATAAAGGAATACACAATAGTAACAACAGTTGCTAGCTGCTTAGTCTTAGCTGCATATGCCTGTGCTCTGCTATAAACAGCTTTGTCAGCCTATGTTATGATAAGCAGTGCCAGCCCCTGCCAGCCTCCCCCCTAATGTTAGTCCCTGGGGGTTGACTCCCCCTGGGGGGTGTGCTAAGGGCATTCATGACACGGCTATAATTTTCTGAGATTTAGGGTAGCTAGGAAAAAATATATAAATTATGATACCAGACTTCAACAAAGGCGATCTAGTAATATGGCAGCCAGACTACGTTCCTGAGGAAGCTGCCATCGGTGTCCTGCTAGGATTCTACGACTACGATACAGGAGATGAGTTAGAATCTCAGTACGATGCTAGCGAAGTGCTAGTAGATGCCAAAGTGCATTTTCCACACGGTACAGAATATGTACTATTGCACGAGCTAACTCTTTTCAACGACTTTGTAAAAAAGCATGACCAAGCGAATACTAACAACAGGTGATCTTGTCCAGGTACACAACACAGCCTTCAAGTACTTTGCCGGCAGGCTAGCACTCGTTGACCATATGGCACACATAGAAGAGTTTTATGACGATGACGGCAATCTCCAATCTCGCATCTACTACTTGATAACACTAGCGGACAACTCTGCCAGCCACATATTCCCATATGATCATCTAACACTAGTATCAAAGGCACAAAAGAAAAATGAATAAAGTCCAAACGACATACAACGTAGGAGACCTGGTAGAATTCCGTCAATTCCGTCATCCCCACCAAAACGTTATAACAATTATAACAGGAATAGTCATAGGACAGAACACAGACAATAACCGTTATAAAATAAAAGGTAACTACAAAGACTACTGGAAGTCGGCAGACAAGCTTTCATTATTATCTGAAGTCGTGAAAGCCCCTTCTAAATGAATCGTAAGCTGAAACAGCAGTCAAGTGCAGACAGTACTTTGCGAGAGGACCCCACAATAGATTCAGCACCTCCCAGCCGTTCGCCCGCCCGCACGGTAGAATGGGATTCCAGAATATTTTCAGTAGGTGATCTGATTGTAGAGGACCTTGGGTACGGTACCCCACGCTTTGGATTAGTTTTAGATACTAGTGACGGGGATAAGACACTTACTGTGCGGTATGCTGATGGAGTTGACTTCGCATTTGTCGGCTACTGCCTGCCTTATCGGGACTGGCTGCTGAAAATTCGGCAAGGGGAAACCTAAATAACCTTGGGAGCCTTTGCCTGCCTTTGCCTGCTTATTGGAAAAAATTTCTAGAAAAAAATTTGGAGTTTTGAGTTATGAGAAAAATTTATGTCGGAATGCTGTTGATCTGCTTTTGGGTGCAAAAAAATACTACCGCCCGAAAGGGCAGCCCATGGTGGTATTGGTCTGCTAGGTTGGGAGCCTGGTGTGCCTCTAGGGTCCGGAGTATTGATGCAAGAAAATATTAAAATAATCCAACAATATGGGTTACAATATGATACAGGTTATCCTAACCACGTAGGAAGAATTTTGGTGACGATGTATGATGATGTACATTAGTATTGGTATGTGTGTTATCGGCTTCCTTACTGTAAGTGTTGCTATGACTTTTATTATCGCCAATGGTTTTTTTGGCGAAGACAAAGATGAAGAAGAAAGATGAGGTTTTTCAATGGTTTATAAGTTACTGTTTTTTCTAGCTTTTTTTAGCCCCTATAATGGGTACTATAATTTGCAGCAAATTCAATGTCCTAATTGGATTCCGGGTACTAATGAGATTATGCCTGAACAGATGACACTATCACCGGCTCTTGATTTACAAAACAAAATGCGGTGTTATTGTCAAATTGTGAAAGCAAAGGAGCGAGAGTGCCTTGCGGATAACGTACCTAGGAACTTGTGTATCGAAAGAACTAAGGATTGGGTAACAGCTAATCTGGTACTAAGAAATAAAAAATTTCCGACCGATTTTGTGCAACTGCCAACAAGGAATGTGATTATCAATGTTGAATAGAAAACGTCGTGGTATTGCTCTTATTGTTACTTTGGTTATGGCTGCCCTCATCGCAGCTAGTGCTATGTATTTGCATAGTGTAACTTCTTTAGAAACTCAAATTGCTGCCAACACAAGACGCATCATGCAAGCTAAGACAGCCTCGATATCTGGCATGAATCACTTCCAAGCCATGAATATATTCTACGAACAAATTCAAAATCAAGCTGGTGGTGATCGAAGTGAACGAATTGAAGTCATCCCAGAGACCACTTTGGGCGATAAGACATTTTACAAAGTTGAAGTTGATCTATGTTGTGAATTAGGTGACCGGGAGTTTATAGTTATCAGCACTGGCTATTACAAAAAAGCCGATCGAGTAATCTCTACACATGTTAGTCGTTCTTTATTCAAGACTATAGACTAATTATAACGTATTTATTTTTCCTCTGGAGCCCTGATGATTACCAAAGACAATCAATGGAACCTTATTGTGAGTGAGATGAAAACTATTCATCGACTCAACAAGTTAACCCAGGCTGTGATGAAAAAGATAGAAGAGATGGGTACAGAAGATGTCAAAAATAAGAACGAATAAAGGATGGTGGTGGTGGCTTAATAGTTCACTCTACTTTATGTAAATCATGAAAATTAAATTATCCAGACTAACAGAAATTGTTAGAGAGGTCGTCAAAGAAGCCGCCGCCCAGGGTAAGATGCAGGGAATTTATAAAAGGAAGATGAAAAAAAGAATTGCAACTGCTTCTACTGGCGGAAATAATAACACTCCCCCATTTACCAAAAAGGCAGCCACGGCTGGAAAGTCTGGACTAGGACCTTTCTAATGAACAAGAAATGGAAACAGTTTCTCAATGAGGCTGTCAAAGTCTACGTCCATGGATATATAAAGCCAGAGTCCTCCTTTCACACTATTGTTGAATGGGAAGAAATGGCTAATCAGATTTTAGCTGCCCAGAAAGATGGTCATTCTATACGGGGTGGCAAAATTGAGGGTCCTGAAGAGTTAGTCAATTTAGTTTATTCTTTTTATGACTTCCAGCTAAATGTGGAAGTTGATCGCTACGATCTCCTTACTCACAAAAATGTAATGGATCATATTGAGGATTTTGCGAACCATCGTGTATGGGGACTTCGCAAAGAGTTTGGAGAGTACTTTCCCGACATTAACAAGCTAAGATTGGCGTACTTTTATTCCCGTGGAGACCTTGAGCCATACATTCTCATAGATGACGAGTTTACCGAGCAAATTTACGGCTCAACTAACAACCCCAAAACACTGCTTCATTATACTTCTGAGAACGGTGTTGAGAGAATACAGAGAGCAATCGAAAAGGGAGAGCCGTTTGACATTTCTTCTTACACAGTAGCCGAACGACCCTTCTTCAGAAAAGAATCTAATTTGATTATGGAGTTCGAAGGCAATGTCCGAGCAGGCTTCCGCAGCGATGTAAAATCTTATTCAGTAAGTAATGGTCGTAAGTGCGTCAATCTTTATAGGCTTGGCTACCCTGGGGAAAAAGAAAATCTCTGTACTGATTTAGAAAACGATTGTAACGGGGAACTCAAGACCTCACTATGGAATGAGTTCGTTGCCACACCAATTAAAATAGTGGATATATCGCCAGCATGAAAAACGAAATGAATAAATGGAGAGACTTTAGATCTCTAGAGGAACAAAAAATACATCAAGGGGTTATAAGTTTTTATAAGACTCCCCCCACACCAGAATATATTACAGAAGTATTAGGAATCCAAGTACCTCTTAACGAATCTTATACAGAATATTCTCAGACTCTTGTAGAGGAGATAATACAAGAGCAGATTTTATTTGAGGGTTTTTTTGATTCTATCAAAGGTAAAGCAAAAGAATATGGTCAAGGTCTTATGGATCTATTCACAGCTTTAAAAACAATCCTTGCAAGACCTCGGCTTCTTAAAAACTTTATGAGAAGATTAAAAATGTATGTTAGCAATATAAAAGAGAACTTTAATAACTTCATCCAAAAAGTTTTAGACAAAGTTCCAAGCTTAGCTACAATGATGACAAAGATAAAAGACGTAATACAAAAAGCATTCTCAATTGCTGACAACGCAAAAGGTTATAAGGGTGCCTTGGTATTATCGGGTCTAATAGTAATCTTTACTTATATTCAAGATAAGTTTGGCGATGTTATAAAAAATCTAACAAATGTTGAAGAGAACGCTAAACTTTTATATCAATATATGATTGAAAAATATAATCTAGAATCTGTTTCTAAAAAAATCCTGGGCACGATGACTGATATAAGATCTTATCTTGGTATTCTGGGTCCCATAGTAGGTGGAGTTAAATTTGTCGCTGATGCTCTAGGATCGATTACTAGGCCATTTGTTGAGAAATATGTAGAAGCCGAGCCCATTGATCTTAACACTTAGGAGAAAAACAATGAAAATAACAAGAGATAAAATCAAACAAATTGTAGAACAGGAAGTCGCCAAAAAAGGTGATGTCAAAAGACTTGCAAAAAAGATGGATTCTTTTTCTAGCCAACTAGAACCATTGCTTAGCAACATTACTGATCGTATAGAGTTCGAACAATTTCTCAAAGACTCCATAAAGCTTGGAAGTAAGAACATTAAGGGTAGAGATATCGTGATGGGTATGAGAAATGTTCTCAAACAATTACAAAAAGAAGTTAAATAAAACTATTTACAACTGATTCAAAACATGGGGAACCCTACTAAGATGAAAATCACAAAAGACCAAATTCGAAAACTTGTGCTTGAGAAGATCGACGCAAAAAGAACACCACTCAAGCTATCACAAGTGGATCCAGATACAGCCAAGAAGATTTCTACAACAGGTTTGAAAGACGGTGATCCAAAAGATGACGTGATCGGAGTACAAAACAAACCCGAGGGCATCACCTCTGTTCAAAATCTAAAACCATCTCAATCAAGCATGAATATCAAAAAGGCTATGTCTTTTGTAATAAATATGTTGAGCCCTAAAAACAAAGATTTTCAACCCGGCGGTGACTTGGAGGCATTGATTAGTAGAGATAAATTTATTATGGACGGTCATCATCGGTGGGTTGCTTCTGCAATGATTGATCCAAATATAAAAGTAGGTGGTGTCTTGGTAGATTACCCAGGGAAAGAATTAGTAGCCATACTGAACACTATGTCTAAAGGTCTATTCGGTGTCGATGAAGGAAATCCTGCTACAGGTGGTTTTGATCAGTTCACATCTGAGAAAATAAAGAAACAATTGATGGTTTTTGCTAAAACTGGTGTCTGGGCTTTGAAACCTGAAGATGTCATGGATGTCTTGGAGAAATTCACAGGGCAAGAAGGAGAACAAGCAGTAGATGCAGCCGTTGCTAAAATGGTAACAAACTTAGGCAAACTAAGCTTTGAGCTTCCTAGCTGGGCTCCAGAAAGACCAGATATGCCTATAATTGATAAGGACAAGGGACAGGTAGCAACTAGCGCAAAAGCACTTGCTGGCGGAACAGTTGACTGGAATGCCCCCGAAGAAGCAGCAGCCAACCGAAAGGAAGGGTTAGAAATCACAGAGAGTTTGATTCGTAAGGTTGTCACCGAAACTCTTAAGAGGACTGGTCATATTACTGAGGCTTATGCTATGGAAAAAGACTTCAAGAAAGGGATGCCTGTAAGTTGGAATACTTTAGAGAAAGTAATTAAGAAAACAGCGAGCGGTCGTGAGAAAGTTGATTACGAAAGAGTTTCCAATAAGGGGTATATTATGGATATGATAACAGCCCCATCGGGACACAATGAACCTGGTCTAGCAGTCGTCAAAGATCTTGACGGAAAATCTCATGAAGTGGCACTAACAGAACTTACCCCAGCATAACCCCTGGGCTGAAACTACTTATTATATGAGTACTTTCAAGGAACATAAGACAATAGCCGATCGAGCCGCAAGCGATCGTTCCCGGCATCGGCATAAAATTGAAAAAGCTATTAAAGAAAGCATCAAAGATGTTGTTTCTGAAGAAAGTATTATTGGACAAAGCGGAAAAAAGAAAATAAGAATTCCTGTCAAAGGAATCAAAGAGCACCAGTTTGTTTATGGTAACAACGAAAAAAACAAAAGGGTTGGTTCCGCTCAAGGCAAGGATGTAAGTAAGGGTCAGAGAATAGGGCAAAAAAGACAACCACAGCAGAGTGACGGTAATAAACCTGGGGATAAACCAGGTGAAGAAAAATATGAAATAGAGATGTCACTAGAAGAACTTGCAGAATATTTGTTTGCTGATCTAAACCTTCCAGAATTAGAAAAGAAAAGATTCAAGTTTATAACTGAAGAAAAGATGAAGCGCAAAGGCAAAAGACCTTATGGTATTCGACCTCGGCTTTCCAAAAAAGAAACGATCAAGCAGAAAATTAGAAGAAAGAAATCTGCGGTAAAGGCTGGCTCATATGATCCGGAGTCAGGTGAAAGGTTTCCATTTCACGACAGCGACCTGAGGTACAAACACATTGCCCCTGTCCAAAAGGATAATACAACTGCCGTCATATTCTTTGTTATGGATGTGTCTGGTTCTATGAATAAATCAAAAAAGTTCTTGGCTAGAAGTTTCTTTTTCTTGTTGTACCAATTTATAAACCATCGTTATTCATCAGTGGACGTGGTGTTTGTTTCACATACTACTGAAGCAAAAGAAGTTGATGAGGAAAAGTTTTTCACTAGAGCTAGCGGCGGTGGCACGATGGCGTCGTCTGGTTTACAAAAAGTAAAAGAAATAATAGACAAAAGATATCATCCCAATAACTGGAATATTTACACATTTTATTGTGGTGATGGTGAGAATTGGCCTTCTGATAATGAGGAGACCTTATCGTTATTCAAGGAACTGAAAGAAATAAATCAGATGATGTGCTATACCGAAATTGGACCGGACGTCCATCGTACCGGGAACTCATTATCATTTTTCAATAGTTTTACTGGGGATGGTTTATGGGAAAAAATATTTCCACTATCAGATAGGAACCTGAAAAGAATACGCTTAGCTACTCATAACGATATTTGGAAATCCTTTAAGAAGATGTTTGGAGGAAAGACTGATGGCTGAGTGGACTATGCAAGAGTTGCAAGAATGGGACGAAAAGATATGTGAACTAGGTAAAAACCTAGGCTTAGATTGGTACCCTATTGATTATGAGATATGTGACTATAAAGAAATGATGGGTCATATGGCTTACACTGGAATGCCAACACATTATCGTCATTGGTCATACGGAAAATCTTTTGATCGTATCCAAACGGAATATGACTTAGGAATGACCGGTCTTCCATACGAAATGATTATTAATTCAGACCCCAGCATAGCATACCTAATGACAGAAAATCCTATGTCAACCCACCTTCTTACAATGTCACATTGTGTGGGGCATAGTGACTTCTTTAAAAACAATCGCATGTTTAGTGATACTGGTGCGGATACAGTAATTGACCGTTTTAAATCAGCCGGCAAGCGCATAAAGAAATATATGGAAGATCCGCACATCGGTATAGATAAAGTTGAGAAAATTTTAGATGCATGTCATTCTATAAAGTATCAAGTACCACGCAATCCCGGACTCAAAAGAAGATCACACAGTGATTTGAAAAAGTATTATACAAACTTAGTTGCAAATGACAAAACAGGAAAATATAATAACTTTGATCTCGATAAGATACCCTTAGAGCCTGATTATAATTTGTTAGGATTTATCAGGGAAAATAATAGATTCCTCTCCAATTGGGAAAAAGATATTATTCACATTGTAGAACAAAATTCTTTGTATTTCATTCCTCAAGCTAAAACAAAAATTATGAATGAAGGTTGGGCAGTTTTAATCCATGAAAAGATTATGAAAGAATTAGATTTGCCAGTTGATTATAATTTAGCCTTTATAAGATTACATAACCAAGTAATAAGACCCCATTTAGGTAGAGTCAATCCTTATCATTTGGGATATAAGATATTTCGTCATATAGAGGATAAGTATGGATTTGAAGCCTGTTTGATCGCCAGAGAAAGCCATTGTGATGAAACCTTCATTAAAAAATACTTAGATGAAGAACTGTGTAACGAACTGAATTTATTTAGTTTTGCGTTTGAACGCAGAGATGGTTTTCATAGGATCACCGATGTTTCTGGAGAGTCAACTTGGAGAACTATACGTGACGATCTAATTACTAATATAGGACTTAACTCCGCACCCGTTGTCTGTGTAAAGGAATTGAAAAAAGATGGTACACTAATTCTAGATCACGAGCATGACGGTCGAGACCTAGAATTATCAGAAGCAAACCGTGTTTTTAGTTTTATAAATGAACTATGGAGCGGCGGGGTTAAGTTTACAACAATAATCGAAGATGAATTATGGGAGTTTTAAAAAACATGCCAAAAGGTAACAAGTCAGATAAATTTCTTAAGCTTGTAGGTAAGCACAAAGAGAGTAAGAAAACAGAAAAGTTTCAAGGTAGCCTAGAAGAATACCTGAGGATTTTAGAAGAAGATCCATCCATAACTAAACTAGCACACAAGCGCCTCTATGACGCTATTGAGGCTCATGGTATAACCAGGATGCCTAAGTCAGATGAGCGTTGCTCTAAACTTTTTGGCGGTGATGAGCTTAGGACCTATGACTATTTTCAAAGTAAGTTTTTTGGAATGGAGCGATCGCTGGCAAAAATTATGAGATTCCTACGTTCAGCGTCCCTGAAGGGAGAGGAAAGCCGCCAGGTACTTCTACTCCTGGGACCTGTTGGGGCTGGCAAATCTGCACTCTTGGAGAGAATAAAAAATGTTCTTGAAGAATGTGAACCAATGTATCACATTGATGGTTGCCCTATTCATGAGGAGCCACTACATTTGATACCTCGTTCCCTTAGAGATGAGTTTAAGGAAATATATGGCATTAATATTGAAGGAGACTTGTGCCCTGTTTGTCGCCATAGATTAAAAGAAGAATACAATAATAATTATATGTCTATGCCCGTAAAGCAGTCAAGCTTCTCGGTTAGAGGCAGGCGTGGTGTCGGTGTTGTTCCTCCAATGGATGCTAATAGTCAGGATGTAACAATTCTTGTAGGTAGTGAAGACATCTCTAAATTAGATATGTATTCCGAAGATGACCCACGAGTATTGTCCCTGAATGGTGCCTTCAATGTTGGCAACCGTGGTATTGTTGAGTTCGTTGAGGTCTTCAAAAATGAGATTGAGTTCCTCCACACTATGATTACCGCAACTCAAGAGAAAGCCGTACCATCACCAGGTAAAGGACCTATGATTTACTTTGATGGTGTTATTCTTGCTCACTGCAATGAAGCAGAGTGGAATAAATTTAAGTCTGAAAATACAAATGAAGCCATTTTAGATCGTATTGTTCGTGTCAATGTTCCTTACAGTCTTGAATATTCTGAAGAACAAAAGATCTATGAGAAGCTGTTGGGTCTTTCTGACTTTGACGGTCACATTGCACCACACACTTTAGAAGTAGCCTCGATGTTTGCTGTGCTGAGTCGCCTGCATCCTTCTAACAAAGTTGACGCTTTGACTAAGATGAAAATTTATAATGGCAAAGATGTCATTGAACAAGGTCATGTCAAGAAAATAGATATCAATGATTTGCGTGATGAATCTCGTGACGAAGGAATGACCGGAATATCTACCCGATTTATTATGAAAGCAATTGACGCTGCGATGTCTGATAGTGATAAGAATATGGTTAGTCCCATCTCTATTCGTGATGCCCTAATCAAGCAAGTAAAGGACCAAATCGTAGTAGAAGATGATAGGAATCGTTATTTAGATTTCTTAGGAAAAACACTCCACGATGAATATTTGAGTATTCTAGAGAAAGAGATAACTAAAGCATTTGTATCTGCCTATGATGAGCAAGCCGAGTCATTGTTTAATAATTACTTAGACCATGCTGAAGCATATGTCAATCTTACTAATGTAAAAGATCCTGTCACCAATGAAGAAATTCAACCAGATGAAAGATTCATGGCATCCATTGAGGAACAGATAGGCATTGTAGGGACATCAAAAGATAATTTCCGTGTAGATATAACATCTTATATGTTTTCCAAGCTGCGCCGTGGAGAAAAAGTTGAATGGCAAAGTTATGCCCCTCTCAAAGAAGCTATAGAAAATAAGCTCACTGCATCTGTGAAAGATATATCTCGGATTGTAACTAAGTCTAAGAGTCGAGACAAGAAACAACAGGGCAAATATAATGAAATGGTCAAGACCCTTATTGATGAATATGGATATAATGAATCATCAGCCGAAGAAGTTATTAAATTTGCTGCTAATAATCTCTGGAGAGACAGTTAGGAAGGCTTCCTTTTGGAAAATAAGCTAAAACTCATTGAAAAACTAGAGAAGTTTGTAGGGAATACTCCCGTTGTACGTGTTTTTTGTGAAATAGAAGGTGAAATTGTTAGTATTTTTGCGAAATATGAAGTTTGGAATTATTCTGGAAGCATAAAAGACAGAATGGCGCTTCAAATACTTAGAAATGCTTATCATTTAGGTGCCTTGAAAGAAGATAGTACGATCATTGAGGCAACTAGTGGTAATACTGGTATAGCTTTTGCTGCTATGGGTGCTTTTTTAGGTCATTCGGTTGAAATATATATGCCAGACTGGATGTCCGATGAAAGAAAGCGCCTGATGCGCTTCTACGGTGCCAAACTACATGAAATTAGTGCCGATGATGGTGGCTTTTTGAAATGTATTGAGCTAGCAGACAAGAAAGGGAGGAAAAAAGGCTTTTTTTGCCCCAAACAGTTCGAAAACTCCCATAATCCTGCCGCTCATCTGACTATGACCGCCCCAGAGCTTCATAATACTCTGAAAAATGCTGGATTTGGCGATCCTGCGATATTTGTGGCTGGTGCTGGTACAGGAGGCACCGTTATGGGCTTTTTTAGGTACTTTTCTCAAATAAACGAGGATTTTCAAGCATTTCCGGTGTTCCCCGATAATAATACGGATGGTTCACACAGAATTGAAGGGATTGGAGACAGTTTTGTCCCGGAAATACTCAGTCTTGAAGAATTAGGTAAAATTATAAGAGTTAGGGATGCCGACGCTATAAACTTATCTAGACAACTAAACAACAAAGGTCTATCAGTCGGAATCTCCTCGGGTGCAAATCTTTTTGCAGCTATTTTGAAATCTCACGAATCCAAAACCAATAATATTGTTGCAACAGTATTTGCAGATGGAAATAAAAAATACTTATCAACAGATTTATGCTCTGAATCTATTGAAGACCAAAGCATAGAAATAAAAGTTATAAATTACGAATTCATATCTTGACAATACATGTTATAGGATATAAGATAACCTAGGAGAGAAAATGGATTTTTGTATGATAGATGAGGGCCTGAAATTGGTAGAGCAAGCTTCAAATATCCTAGAAGGCATCTCTAACGAGCCTGGAGTAACCCCACTTGACTTTTATAAGGCATTAGATTTATTAGGCATAACAGATGAAGAACAGCGAGAGGTCTTAATGCAAGCGGCAGCCACAGTTGAGATGACCTTGGAATTAGTTACTGATATATCCTATCCAACTATCAACTAAACAATGACTCTAAAAAAAGATTTAGTAGACAGTATCAACGATGTGATACACGATGTTTTTGATTCTAAAGAAGATACATACCCCTTAGAAGCTGTTCCTAAGGGAACATATGTTCGTAGTTCTAAATGGAATCTACTGGGTGTTGTAACAGATGGTTTTTATAGCGAGGTTGACGGTCAGAGGATTATAATATATACTGTATTGTATATCCCCAACACTAGTATGGGGTCTTACTATAAAAATCTGCTTACTGGAGATCACCACATGAAATCTAATTTATTTGTGGATAATGAGTTAGAGTTTGACTTAGTGTATTACTTAATGATTCCCCCTGTTAATATGGACGAGATAGAAATATTTTCTTCCTCTGGAGATTATAAATTATGAAAGCTTTAATATTTGATATGGATGGGACTCTGACACCAGCCACGGAACCTATCTCACCAGAGATGATAGACACATTAAAGAAAGTGTCACCTGGATCTAAGAGATACCTCGTCTCAGGGTCAGACATCTCAAAAATAGAAAAACAAATTCCACAAGAATTTTTATTGAATTACTTTGAGAAGATTTTCTCTTGTAATGGTACAAGAGTTTGGAACTGTAATTTGGATATGGACGACGAAACCAAGGATATCCAACCAGAACTAATTCACAAGATTGATCTACTAGACCACTATTCCCAGGCAGATATAAATCATGTGATATCTTATTTACTGAAGCTAGCTAGCGAATCACATACAAAGTTCAAGACTGGGACTTTTGTCGAGTGGAGAAAGAGTCAAATAAATTTCTCTGTTGTTGGTAGAAACTGTTCCCTAGAGCAGAGAGAAAACTATGTCAAATGGGATACAAAAAGCAAAGAAAGAAATCGCATAGCTGACAAACTTCGTAAAGAGTTTGAAGGTTGGGGTCTAGTGTTCAATCTGGGAGGGCAAATATCAATAGATATTACCCGCAAAGAGTGGGATAAGACTTACGCTTTGAAGAATATAAAAGAAGACCCCAAAGATTGTGTTTTCTTTGGAGATAAGATTATTCCTGGCGGCAATGATTATACTATTGCAATGGAGTGTGGAAAATACCACGACGTAGATAGCCCAGAAGACACGATGATTGCCTTAGAACAATACATACACCGAGGATAATATGAGTGATTACAGTTCTTACTCTACTGGTTGGTATTCTGTTAGCCCTGCTTTTGCCTGGTGGAACTTTGATGCTCATCGTGTGGCTGCGCTCAAAGTACGCAGAGAAGCAACGAGAGTTGCTAATAAAGAGCAAAGAAAAAATATTGAAAACAAAAGCAAAATTACAGAAGGAACAATTTCTGTATATGCGTAGCAAAAAAAACAAAAAAAAGTAAAATAAAACTTGACCTATCCCCAATCCATAGTATTATATGAATGTAAGGGAGATAGATAAATGGCTGTTGCTAATCCTGAAGTCGAGTTTCACATGAATGGTTTTCTTGACCAGTGTGCTGAAATGCTAAATAATCACTATGATTCCAATTTTCCGAACATACCTCGCCCAGAGGTTAAAGTCAAAGCGGGTGGTAAATACTACAAGGTTTATCAGGATGCCGGCAAGTACCACAGAAGTGTTTGGTTCTTCGTCAGTAAGGAGGACGGCTTGATTTGGAAGGCTGCTTCTTGGAAGTCTCCTGCCCGCAACTTCCCTCGTGGTAATATCCTCAGTGATGCTGCCAAAGATGTAATCGGTGTTTACGGACTATAAAGGAGAGCCAATTGATTTCGGTAGATAAAAATAAGGCTAAAGTTACTAACGTTGGTGGACGTGGTGGTAAGGAAAATGTTCTTTTGCCTCTTTTCAACGAAAATTTGAAAAGAGTGTCCAAACCTCTTTACGACGCTGTTTCGCCAAACGGCGATAAGATTGAATTCAAGAAACAAGCGAACGACCAATGGTTTGATCTTCCTAAATATCATAATCTATCGGAGCACGATAAAGATATTATGATGACATTCGTTATGCACAATGGTGGGAAAGTTGTGAAAATAGCTGTTGTTAGTCTTGGGAAGATGTTGGATAGGTTGATTGATAACCCTAAATACAGCGAGTACGGTTGGACTTCAGATGCTATGGAGACATTATACCTTCTAAAACAGAGAAGTCCTAAAATTCAATCAAAAATAAAACTCAAGACCCGACCGTTTTTAGAGGATAATGACGATATTGTTGAGGTTATTTACAGTGAATAATATAAATGTTGGCGACCTGGTTAGATTAATTTCAGATGATGAGGTAGGTATTGTTATACATGTAGATAGTCTAACAGAACCACCTCTTTTAGAGGTTCTGATTGGCACAGATGTAACTTATACAACACAAGACGACATTGACAAACTTTAGGAAAACAAATAGGAGGATATAATGTCCGAAAATGGTAAACAGTGGAAGTGTAGTTTTACACTAGAGATCCTTAGCAAAGAAGGAGTATCCCTTGAGGACTTTAATGCTTCCGTGGATAAGTTTGTTAATGACTTGATTGATGTTATCCCAGATACAGGAACAGCAGCACCAGACAGTGCTATTGACTTTTGGCACGGCGGCATTGGCTTTAATCCAGATCAAGACGAAGAATAAAAGGAGAGAAAGATGTCTAATTGTGTGTTTACCCGTAGCGGGATTGAAATGGAAGCTGGGTTAAAACCCGGACAACTTGATTCCACAGTCGTGGAGTCTGTTGTAAATATGAAGCTCGCAGCTTCTAGAGATGTTTGTAACTGGTATGACTCTGGGGCAGAAAGTAGCGATGGCGAAGATTATGCACAAATGATTGAGGATCAATTAAAAGAATGGGATAGTAATGAACTTAGTCACTTGTGTAAAGACAGTGTTTATGACGCTGCTTACAGGAGAGCAGAACAAGTTGTAGAAACATATTGTGAACTTTTACGGAGGGTAAAATAAAATGAAAAAGAAATACTCTAAACGACGATAAGCGTCAGGGCTAAACCCGAACCGATCTGGCAGGAAGCATAAAGAGCCAGCGTCCCTACCTTCAGTACCCACATACCTTTGAAGAGTTGCGTGTGGAAGACGGTTTGTAGGGTTAGATACCAAATGTATTAGGAGTCCAGATGTACTTGGGCAAAAACTCTTCAAAAATGCGCTTGTAGCTCAGTGGTAGAGCGTTGCCTTTACACGGCAGGGGTCGTAGGTTCAAACCCTACCGAGCGCACCAAAGGAGTTGTTATGCTTAACGTTTTGGGAAAGTTGCCTAGGGATCTTACAGTCGCCGTTTCAGGCGGTCCAGATTCTATGGCTATATTGGATTTTCTCTCAAACAATCATAATGTAACAGCAGCTTATTTTGATCACGGTACTTCTTTCGGAACTAAGTGTAAAAGTTTTGTAAAGGAGTTTTGCGAGAGTCGTGATATTGATCTTGTGGTTGGTGTAAATTTTAATAGTTGCCCGCCAGGTGAGTCGCTTGAGGAGCATTGGCGGAACGAGCGTTATAAGTTCCTTCACAGCTTTGATGAGCCGGTCATTACAGGTCATAACTTAGACGACGTGATAGAGTGGTATTTATTCTCTTCTATTCACGGACTCGCAAAGATCATCCCATACCGCAATCAAAACGTTATTAGACCGTTTATCCTCACTCCTAAACGCTCGCTAGAGGATTGGTGTAACCGGAAGGAAGTTCCCTTCTTGGTAGATCCAGCGAATGAAGACAAACAGTTTATGAGAAGTATTATCCGTCACGATATTCTTCCCAATGCTCGACTCGTAAATCCGGGCATCGAAAAAACAATCAAAAAACTTGTACAAAAAAGTTATGAAGAATTAGCATAAAAAGCTTGACTTCTTCTTTATCAGTGATAATATAGCGTTGTAAGGAGGCAGGTATGAACTGCTTTGAGATTCAAGTCCGTGGTGCTAGCTTTAAAATTTGGGCTCCTACAGTCCAGGATGCCGTAGAAACATTTATGATTGATATGGATGTCCTAGAAGTCCCCTCTGAATTGGCTGCCTATAATTCTGAACAAGTTGAACCTCTGTTCCCTGCTGAATGTGGAGGATTTTAATAATGGATATCAGAAATATTATTTTCTACCCCGAGAGTCATGAAGGTGCTGGTGGTCTACGCCTTTGGGTGGCTGGTGTTTTAATGGTTGGTGTTTTTGTTGTTTGCGGATACTTAGAAGGCATCGACGCCGCTATTTATTCTCCAAAATAAAACTTGACTTTCATTAGATCTGTAGTATTATAAGATTGTAAGGGAGACAGATATGAAGCTTGAAGCTGCTATCAAGAAAATTGAAAATCGTGCTAAAGTTGTAGATCGTCAAGTTGATATTACACAAAATGACTACCACAATAATGGTCAGGTCAAAGTCTATGCTCGGTTTGAGCATTCTAATCAATTACTCTCGTTTTGGACTAATAGTGATGGAACCATCAGTTCTCCTCATACAGTTCGGGACGGTCTGAAATCTGATCCTCATACGGATTATTTTCCAGGCACCTTCTGGAATAATTTGACGCAAGCACTGAACACCATTGCTCCGCTGCCTCCCAAGTATTCTGTTGGTTCACTAGTTCGCTTCAAGGATAATAAACGCAACATCCGTTGGAAACTTGCCGGCAAAGTTGCTTTAGTAATCCAAGCTGAGTCTGGTGGCAATTACAAGGTTCAGTATGATGGCAGTGCTAACCAATATAATCCTTTCTATTCTGAACGTGATTTAGAATTAGTTTCTTAACACTTTGTTTTGTTGCCCGTAAAATGGGTTTATCAGCTTGGGCTGCCCTCTCTGGTTAAAGTTTTGTGAAAATTGAATATTATCTTTATGGACCTGTAGTATAATTGGTTAATGCAGTCGCCTCATAAGCGATCCTATCGGGGTTCGAGTCCCTGCGGGTCTACCATAAGCTTCCTTAGCTCAGCCGGATAGAGCAACGGCCTTCTAAGCCGTAGGTCAGAGGTTCGAATCCTCTAGGGAGTGCCATTGCCGCTTTAGCTCAGTTGGTAGAGCTTCGGTTTTGTAAACCGACGGTCATCCGTTCAAGTCGGATAAGCGGCTCCAAAAAGTGCGGTTCTAGTACCGTGACCTAAACAAGTCATAAAACTGTTTATGGAAGAGTGTCCGAGTGGTCGATGGTGAGGCACTAGAAATGCCTTGTACAGCGATGTACCGTGGGTTCGAATCCCACCTCTTCCTCCAGCCCTGCTAATGCAGGGCTTTTTTTTTGAATAAAAATGAACCACCATCGTTTATAGAGTGTCTCGGGCACTACTGATAACCCAGACCACGTTTTATAACCTGTTGCCGTTTCTGTTTTACTAACAGGTTTTTTTCAAAAGTTATCAATAGGTTATACTTTCTCTCTTTGGGGAATTATAATGTCTAAAAAATTATACCATTTTAAAAATGGTAATTTATCTAGTTCTTTCGATACTTTGGTCCTTACCGGATCAAATACATCAATTATATCAAATAGTAGTAGGTGGTATAACGGGACTGGCAGTGCTTTCGAGATTGGTTCAGCGGATGGATCCAATAATAACGCTGCCCTTTACAGCAATTTCAGTACTAACGGTGGTTATTATCAAAATCATGGTACTGGAGATCTAACAGTTACATTTTGGTGGAAACCAAATGCTGGCTCTTTCATAAATACCAAGGGAAATGTAAGGTTTCTCTATCGTGACCTTCCTATCCAGATTGCGAACCACCCACCGGCTGGATATTCCTCCGGCTCCTTTGATCTTCGTGCTTACTTTTCGTATGATAATTCTGGTGCAGAAGCTACTGTTGCAAAAACGTTTTCAATAGATGTTACTGGAGATCCGTGGATTAGGTTTTACGCCAGTAGAATCAACGGCGTTTTTCAATTTGTACTGGAAGACGAAGACGGCAATGTTATACAAGATACTTCAAACAACGCCGCATCTTGGACTTACAATAATTTTGCTGGTACTCCCTATAACGCAAGTAGTTCTAATCCTGGACTAAAAATAGGTGGAAACTTTGGCGGTGAAAGGACAGTTCATGGTACATACGATGATATCATGATTATGTCTCAGCACGGTGTTGCTTATTCAGATCTTGAGACTCATGGTTCTAAAGGGTACAATGTAGTCAATCCTGTTATAAATTCTTTTTCTACTTCCGCTGCAAGTGTATCAAACAGTGGCGATTCTGTGAATTTATCATGGGATACTGATTTTGGTACAACTTTACAACTCTTAAAATATATTGGTGGAGTACTTAATAGTACAGAAACGGTTACAGGAACAAGTTCCAAATCTGTTACAATTACTCAAACAGTTTCGTATAAACTCAGAGCAACGAACATTTATGGTTCGTCTGACTCTAGTTCGGTTGAAATAACTTTAAATGGAGGAAATAGTATGGCTTATGCACACCCATCAGGGGCGTTTGCTATTCCTTATCAGTTACATGGTGGTTTTTTAGGTGGTTTTGTCACCGGTTCTAACGGTGAGTTCGATCACCTTGCAATTTCGGGCGTAATGGGCGCTGATACAGCACATGTCGCAGCAGGACATGCCCTTGTTAGCGGCTTCGCTGGTGCTACAGGCTCTCTCGTTGCTGCCCTTAATGCAGCCTACAACGTAGGTAGTTTTGATGTTGGTCAAGGTATTGATGCAGCAACCTTCTCTGGTGCTGACACTCTTAGATTGTCTGCTTCGGAAGGCGTTTTCAACTTTGGATCTCAATCCAACGGTTTCCGTTTAGAGCTTCATCAAAACGTAGCTGGCGATGGTCTCGGTATGGCTGATCCAACTGGTGTCAATGGCGGTGGTGCTCTTAGTGTCAACGTTGATGATACCGGTATCGAAATTAACAGTGACGCTCTTCGATTGAAGGATGGTGGTGTTGCAACCGCTAAGCTCGCTGATGAAGCAGTAACAAATGCTAAGATTGGCGGCTTGGCTGTTGACACAGGTCAGATTGCTGCTGATGCAGTGACTTCTGCTAAGATCGCT
>UEXN01000750.1_pt1 | contig 20377 bp, 35 predicted proteins | sample 1796711 | NCBI WGS metagenome assembly UEXN01 (sample SAMEA4772470, study PRJEB27181) | metagenome | reverse complement strand
GCACCTGTTGCTGCTGCGCCCGTAACAGATATGTTGGCGTCCGCAGATACAGTAACCGTGCCTACTGCCCCAGTAGCGGTTTCACCTGTTACTGCTACGTTTGGAGAAAGTACAACTTCTACAGTAGACCCATTACCAACAGCGGTTGTCGCTGCATTTCCGATAAGTCCAATATTTGCTTCACTGGTAACGCCAACACTACCAACTGCGCCTGTAGCAGAAAGACCTGTAACAACCGCAATCTGTTCGTCATCATCACCTAACGGTGTTGAACCTAATGCGGAAAAACCTAACATTAGCTAACCTTAACTATCGTCATGCCAAGTCTCCGTGTATTGATAAGTTTACATATGACCTATCAACAGGCGCACCTGCATAAGTATTTGTACCTATTGAGGTGCTACCAGTTGCCCAAGTATATGGGTTTACCATTGTGTCTGAATTTGACAAAGCCCCAGAACTACTAGACATAGATGCGGCATAATTAGCATTTGCAAAAGAATTGCTGAAACTTATAGAGTGATTCCCTGTACCATTATCAGTCAAACTAGCAACATTCATACTATCTCTTATAGCAATAGTACCTTGACCATTAAAATTAACCCGAGCCTTTGCAGACCCATTGGTAACATAAGTAGTGGCTACAGTTGTTGTGCCATCAGTTACATTGTGTTGAAACTGAGATAGGTTTAAAGCCCTTCCCATACTATTCTCCTAGCAGAGTAGCCAAGTTCAATGCTTTCAACGCATCAGGTGTGCTTGCTCCTGCAATACGACTGTCAGCCGTAATGTCACGAAGAGTTGCCTTTTGTGTAGCAATAGCATCGGCACCTGACCCTGCTTCCAAAGCCTTCATGTAAGACACATCCAGTGCTTCAAGCCGTGGCTTGCGTTCTGCACGTAGGTTATCTTTGTGAATGTCACGGGCTTTAGCCATGTCCACCTCAATGACGGCCTCATTATAAGTCCATGCCCCACGAAAAGTGCGGTCTGATGGAACTGTAAGAGATGAAGCATCGCGTACATCCCCGTTAATGTTTATATAAGTTGTCATGCTGCAATCCTTTCGTCAGCTTCTTGTTTGATCTTCCAAGCATTTCTAAATGATCTATCACTTGGGACTAGCTCAACAGGTACAATCTTCATAATTGTTCTGTTCCCTTTGTAATCTCGCCACACAGAGGGGCAGATATCTTTCATTATGAGATACTCAATGGCTTCTTCTTCTGTCATAGGGCCAATGGGTTCTGCATATGGATGCTCTTTGTGCTGTCCGTCAGCCACATCCCTGTCACGTTGATAGGTGTCAATCGGTGGCAGTATGTCTCCCTCTAGTGCCGCAGCCATCCAATTCGGATCAGGGCATAACACTTTGGCAGGTTCGTCAGGTGTAGCAGGGTCTTCAAAGACCACACGATATTTGCTCTGCACTGGCGCAAGGCGGCTTTTAGCTTCTGCTAGTCTATCCCATAGATGTCCGTGGGTCATGCTAAGTCTCCATGTGCTTGAAAGTTTGCATAAGGGTAATCTTGTATGCCAGATGCGGTTGGGCTTGAATAAACTGTAATCAATCTAGCACTGCTTGCTGTTACGGCACTGTTTTCTCTAGGCTGAACACTATAGACGTAAGTTGTTATAGCCGATCCGAAAGCAAAAGCACCGTTTATAGTGTAGTTGGCACTTCCAAAATTGCTGCTGTAAGCAAAAGTATAGTCACCACTAGCATTGTCAGTCAAACTACTAGTGTTAAGGCTGTCACGAATAGCAGGTGGGTCTGATGTTTCAACATCACCTCCAAAAAAACAGCACCAAGCCTTAGATGACCCATTGGTAACATAAGTAGTGGCTACAGTTGTTGTGCCATCGTTGAGGTTGGATACTTCTAGTGTACTCATGCTAAGTCTCCGTGGATTGCGACATTAGTTCGTGCATCATCTGCGGCTGCATTGTTCTCTATGAAAGTTAGTAATCTAATCAAAGACGCCGTTGGCACAGTGTCATTTGTATGAGCTATAACACCACCATTTTGCCCATTTGTTCTTCCTTTACCACAAGTAAACGCATAATCTGCGGAACTCATATTTGACGAATAAGATATGACCGTTTGTCCTGACCCACCGTCAGTAATTGAGCTTACGTTGGCACTGTCACGAATAGATTGTGTTGATGTCTGATCAACATTGCAGTAAGCCGCAGCAACCCCTGTTGCAGAACGACTAGCTGTTTCACCTGTCTTCTTTATGTTGGTGACCGTTAGGGTACTCATGCTAGGTCTCCATTAATGGATGCAGATTGCACAGTGCCATCAAAATAGCCAGTTAATGACTTGTCACTATACACACATTGAAAGTACCATCTAGAAGCTGTTCTGTAATCCGATTGAGCAGAGTCTTCCATAGTTGCTGTCACGTAAGGTGTTGAAACAGACGCAACAGGTGCTGTTCCAAAAGCAGCATAACTATTGTTGCTCATGGCATTAGTCCAATTTAAGTCGCCTTGGCCTAATGAAGTATCAGTCAAACTTGAAGTGTTAAAACTGTTCGTAATGGCTGGTGTAGCTTGGTTGTAAAGCGCCCAAGCCTTCGCAGCACTCTGCTTCGTCAAAGTAACAGGGTCAGTACCATTTGCAGCACTTATTGTATTTGCTCTAATCTCAGACAATAGACAAGTTCCCCCCTGATGTGACGGTCAGAGTAACACCTGATGCAATGGCTAGTGGCCCTGCTGCTGTGGCGTTTTCATCTGCGTCAATTGTTACGTTTGTGTTTAGGGTTTGCTCGTTGACCCGAAAGATGTCTCCTGCACCTGATGCAGGGCCGATTGTACCACGTTCACCCTTGTAATAACCACCGCCTGATGTTGTGCCAGTTTCAAATGTAGTAAAGGCAACAACTTCTACATAATCACCAACAGTCAAACCAGAAGCCATGACCACATCTGAGCCATTGCTTGCTGTGTAGTCTGCGCCGTTTTTCAGATGTGAACCATTAACGTAAACATCTAAGAAACCAATACTATAACCTGATGTAGCAAAGCTAGTTTGTCCTGCTGTGGCTGTAAAAACATCCCGTGTCTGACTAGCCTGTGGGACAGGTGTTGTGCCTATGTATCCACTCATTCCCCTGCCTCCAAAGCTGCAACTTTAGTTTTTAGTGTCTCAATTTCTGTGATGGCTTCTTGCAAGGCTGCGGTAAGAAGTGGCACAAGTTTACTTTGGTCTATGCCCTGCATGACAGGGTTGCCATCATCATCAACCTCATTGTGTGTACCTGTGGTTGCTTCTGGTACGACTGTTTGAACTTCGTGAGCAATGAAGCCATCAACGGTTGTGTCTGCGTCAGCAATGAAGTTGAACCTCTTTGGCTCTAGCTGCTTGAGGCGTGTTGTTGCGTTTGTTAGGTCAACCACGTTTTCTTTAAGACGATAGTCTGAGGATGTGTTGTAAGAGGTGGATGAACCGTTTGTCTCTATTGCCCCGACAACCCCATTTGGGTTGCTGAAACCTAAAATGTCACGGCTTGATGTCGTGCCAGAATGAAACCTGAACCTATCTCCACTCCCAGTATTCCAGTAGAAATCATCACTTGTGCCAGAATAACTGAAGCTGCCGTTTTTAGAAATACCTCCACTGCCGTCGATTCGCATGCGTTCATTGTTGCCGCCTGTATGGAACAGCATATTGCCAGTATAACTAATATTTCCGTGATCGGGGTCTGCGGTATAGCCAAGATTTATTTGTGATAAAGTACCATTACCGTTGCCGTTGTTTAGCGTTAAGACCGCAGTTGTAGAATCTGCGGTTTGTAGGTGCATAAGTGAGCTAGGCGAACTCGTCCCAATGCCAACCCGATTATTTGTCTGGTCAACGTACAGAGTATCGTCACCCTCAACGTACCGTCCATCAGCCTCTGCCTTGGTGTAACTATCAGCATTTTGGTATGTAGCATAAGAAATAACAACAATTTGATCGTTGGTTGAAGCACCAACAGTAAGTGTAATGCTACTACCATTGGTAGCTGTATAGTCTGTTCCGTCAACAAGACGTACACCATTCTGAAATACATGAACTTGAGTAGGTGTATACGACAAACCAGTTAAGCTAGTCTGTCCTGATGTAGCTGTTATAACAGTCTTACGTTCTGCACCAGAGCTAACTACAGAAGCCTTTGATCCAATGTACCCTGCCATTATGCTAAGTCTCCATGATAAGAGAGGCAAATTCTTGCACAATCAGCAACAGAGCTACCTGTTGTAAAGTTATATATTTTTACAGCCGTTGTTGTTGGAGCTGTTGCACTGTCAAAAGCTACGCAGTCACCAACGGATGTATCCTGAGACATAGCTGTAACTACATAGTTTGCATTTGCTAGAGCCGACGATACCGTGTTTGTATAGTGTCCTGTGCCGTGGTCTGTAATTGAACTATGGTTTAAACTGTCTCGTGCGGCAGGTGTACCAGTACCATTAAAATTAACCCAAGCCGTAGAAACCCCGTTGAGTAGGTCTGTTTGCTTACTCATTAAGTCTGCTCCATGACTGAGAGAATAACATCCGTTGCACCACTAGCAGAAACTTTTAGTTCATCTGTGGTTTCCATAATTATCTTGCCATCTAAGACTGAGAGAGAAGATGCGCTTGGTATTGGCGCATTGGTAACAATCTCAACGTCTTGGTTGGCCTCATTGTTGGCCCCTGCACGATTGGCTGTGTCGCTCGACAGAGTAACGGTTGATGTCACACTTGAGCCAGTTGTGTTGCCTAGCACCAACCCAAGAACAACAGTCGTAGTTGAAGATGCCACCGTATAGATTGTGTCAAGGCTTGTTACGCCCGCCTTTGTTATTACTTTAAATGTGTTTGCCATACTCTATCCTAGCGCTATTGCTAATGCTGTAGCTTCGTCTGCTGCTTCCGTTGCTGTTGTAAGGGTTGAAACATCTTTGCCATCGACTGTGCCAGAGACAACAACATTGCCAGTTACGGATATGCCTGTTGAAGTGGTAGCAAGTTTTCTTGAATTATTATGATATAGCTCAACCGCCGCATTTTCATAAGCAATTATCATACTTTCAGTGTTGGAAGCATTTTGCACAACAAAATGAGAGGCTTCTATTCTAAGATTGCCCGACCCGCTCTCAACAATCCTGCTATGGTTGTTCGAGCTATCGTGAAATATTTGAAGGTCACTACCTGCACCAAAGATAGCTTTTGCGTTATCTCCAAATTCAAGGGCGTTATCAGACTTGTCCCACACAACATTATAATCTGCGCCTGTGAAGGTTACATCACCATCGTGAGTAGCGCCGTCATCGGTCACAGTGCCAGAGACAGCAATATTACCTACTACATCCAAAGCCTCTGACGGACTTGTAGTCCCGATACCTGTTTTACCGTCCGCCTTTATGGTTACTCTATCTGCTTCCGTACCACTGTTTGCTGTCCTGATCCGCAAATCTGTTGATGTCGAACCAACGCCCCCTGCGGTAACGCTTGCGTACCCTGCTTGAACTCCCATTGCGACATATTCAGATGTCGTGTCAGCGCCATAGCCTTGAAAGATGAAATGATCGTCAGCCCGTGGACCTGCTTGAATTACACCGCCGTTTACTAGCTTATTGTAATAAGGATTAAACGTAATGCCGTTGTCATCCTGCTGCGGTGTCATTTGGAGGCTACCAGTGCCAGACGTGTCAGAAAAAAGAATATTGTAGTTTACGTTATTATCAGTGCTTTCATCAATATCAACAGAAGCAGCTTGCACCCCTGTGAGGTTAGAGCCGTCACCGTCAGCCAACAGCACAGTACCAGTTGCGTCAGGCAGCGTAATTGTGCGGTCAGCCGTTGGGTCAGTCGCAGTGAAAAATATTTCATAGTTATCGGCTGTCGTGCCCTCGAAAATTATGTTTTCAGTAACCGATACTCCAATAGAGCCAGTTAAGGTGATTGCACTAGCTTGCATCAGGTTTGAAGCTACAACATTTGTAGCATTTACCGTGGAAAAGGTAGGGCTGTCACTTGTTCCAAGCCCAAGATTATCTCTAGCCGCAGAAGCGGTCGAAGCGCCTGTACCACCATCAGCAACCGCTAAGTCCGTAATACCTGTTATACTACCCCCTGTGATTGCTACATCTGAAGTAATATCTCTTGCTATAGCGCCGATAAATACAAATGCGTCTCCTGATAATGATATAGCAGAATCAGAATTTGAACTTTCAATTACCGATCTACTAAGCGTAGTGCCCGAAGATCCATAAGTGCCATTACCAATCTCAAAGTTTGCGCCATCTTCAATCACATAACGCACTGTTTGCCCGTCAGAAATTCCTGCATCCGCAAAGGTTTGGAACCCAGAAACCGCACTGCCTAACGTAATAGTACCAGTGCCTGTCGTTGAGGTGGACATTTTTGCCCGGTTTACAAGCACTGGCATTTTTAGGCGATCCTTATAATTGCATTACTAGCGTCCGCTGTTGGGAATTGAATTGTAAAGTCACCAGTTGAAGATGTCTTATCAGCGCCAAAATTTAAAACTACCACGGAAGGATCACCGCTTGCAGAATCGTTAAATATTAACGCGCCTCTTGCAGTAATCGACGAACTGGAGAAGGTCAGATCAGAAAAATCCGTCAACGCTGTTGTACCGCTTGTACTTGGGTCAACCCGGGTCAGCGCCGCACCTTTTGCTGTGTACCCAGTTCCAGACACTTCATTTGTAGTAGTGTACGCAGTTGTTGACGCTGCCAATGTTGCTGAACTTGTATAAAGCGCCAGATTAAACGTACTACCACCACTATTTTTAAAATTATGCACCCCTTCAAGAAGCTCTTTCTTGAAAGAAGTACACATTGCTTGCGTAATTGCCATGTTAAAGTCTCCTTATGGCTTCTGCCAGACTGAGTTGCCCAGCATCTCTGATTGCATTATATACCGTAGTTCTGTCACTTTTTATAGCCTCTTTCATATAAAGAGTAACTATTTGCTGCACAGCATTACGATATGCGATTGCTTGGTCTCTTAAAACAGGGTGTGCGTTTTCAGAAACCTGTACAATTTTTTCAACGCATCTTGTCGCAACTTCTTCGGGTGTTTGACCACGGTTTTCCGTAGTAATCACATTCACGATAGGCGAAGAAGGTATATCCATCTTGACATCAAACATTAGGCGGCATCCTCGCGATAAGCATCCCCACGAAGTTTCGCGCCTACAGACGCCATCTCCAGTAAAGCGGTTTCATATCTTTGCGTATAAAACTGGATTATATCCGCCTCACCCTTCATAAAAGTGTAAGCCTCTACGAGAGAACCGTATAACAAAGTAGATTCTGCGTTATCACCAAGCCAAGACAACCCAGACGTAACAATAGAAGGCGGGTCGTAATAATAGTGAACTTCTACGGTATAGCTTGCGTCTGGGGTAGGGCCAAGAATAAAATTACCACTAGATGTTTCTGCACTACCAGAAAAAGCATCGCCGTCGAATATACCATAATACTTTGGTACGCCTTGAGTGGACACCGCGGGGTATGCTTCTCTAATGAAATTTACCTCTTTGCCTAACAGATAATTGTAATTACTGCTCCCATCTATGATAGCAATAGAGAACATAGACAAAAAGTCTGAAGGTCTAGCTAAATATTGATTACCAGAAGTAACACTACCTGTAACATTTTTTCGTAGTTCGGGTATGATTACGCTTCGCATAATCCGTTCTTCTGCCTGACGCACAAACACGGGTATGTTCGTTGTAAACGTGGACTCCGTGTTTTCCGTGTAGTGCTTTATGGCCTGTGTCAGCTCTGAATAATTCATTTGAGCCTTCCCTTACTAGATTTTATACCTGCCGCCTTTAGTGGCTGCGCCCATGCCGCGGCACATACCGCCGTCGCGCATCTTTTTAACTTCGCCGCCTTTTTTCATAGCTACAGGCTTTTTCTGCAACATACCCCCACCCATCTTCTTTTTTGGGGGTCTGCCAACTTTGCTTCCGTATGTACCTTCACCTTGGGGCATATCTATCTCCTATGATATAACAATTTTTACAGTACCAACACTAGCAACAGCATATTGTCCGTCATTCCAAACAGGATCGAACCCAAACAAACTTCTGCTTTCGTCTAATGAAGTATCAGGTCTTGGGTTCCGTAAGGATTGCGGGTCAAATATCTTTACGCGACCAAGAAAATTCTGGGGCTGGTCAGGATCAACGACATCCCGACCTACAAGAAAGCCTGTTTTTACACCATTCTGGTATTCAGGCACGAGATCTTTCACCGGATAACGGAACCCGGTTCTATCACAGTAACCAAAAGCATATGTACCTTTTGCGTATGCCATTATCCACCTAAAGCAAACGTATTATACGGCACAAATCTAATTGACGCCGTCTCTTCATCTTCCCCCGCCGCTAACTCAAACTGAAACTCGTACTCTTGTTTCAAAGCGGGTACTCTAGCAGCCACATCAGGCTTTTTCATTGCTATATAATAAGCCAAACCAGCTACAAGGCATGGAACAAAACGCGGTGGGACCGCCGTAACTGTAGACCCAACACCAGAAGAAAGGCCGTCTATGCCCTTTAATCTATAATAAAATATTGTATATGTTGTTGTACTATCAGGCACAGGCCATAACGTTACTTTTGTTTCTGTCGGGAGCCTTTGGACGTAGATTTGGGTCGGCCTGCCTTCCGTGTTTTTGTTGGTTTGCTGGGCGTAGGTTGCGACACTGATCCTTTGGAGGGCTGTGTCAACTTGGCTGGTGCCTGACCCTGTTCGGATTTGGTGTTCGATGATGTCGATAGTGTCCGAAGGAAGGGTATACGTTGCCGTACCCGCTGATACAGAGATCGTACCCGATTCAATAGTGAATAAATTAAACCCACGGTTCTGCCACTCCAATGTTAAAAGATTTAAACTTCTTCGTGCGGTCTTTAGGTCGTATCCAGTACGCATCTCAAGGCCAGCTCTCTCAAAAGCCTCCTCAAAAATCTCTGGCATGTCGGGGGTAACTACAGCCATTATGTTACTACGCTCCTAAACCGTTTGGTTTTCTTTGCAATTTTTTTAGGTTGAGCCACATGCTGCTTACCTGCCTTAGTGCCTTTTCGCTTGGCTCTGGTTGTAGCGGCGTACTCAGCATCGCTAAGAGACTTAATAGCCGCAGAAGGTAAATACCGTTCACCAGTTTTACCGCTAGGTTTGCCACTCTTAGTACGCCACTTTTGCTTTGTCCAAGATTTTAAACTTTTTTGCGACTTCTTTAACGCCATTAATTCCTATAACCCCCACCTTTAGCTTTATATTGTTTAGCCAGCATTTGCGCCTTCCTAGCACTCCACTGCCCCGGTTTACCCCCCTTACTTCCAGCTTTTATCCTGTTAAACAAGCGTTTACGCATACTCGGTTTTGTGTAATTACCCGCTTCGTTAACACGGCTTTTAGACTTTTTCTTTGTCTTACCACCTTTACCCATACGGATAAGCTCAAGATCTTTAGCGTCATCGCTCGTAGAAACTCTGTTACCTACAAGCTGGCTACCCATCTGAGAACGAGAAATAGCCATTAACACTTCCACCTTTTTCTAGCCTGCCGCAAACGAGAGTTAGGATCTTTTGCCGCTTTAGGAAACTTCTTCATCTGCCCTGCAGAACGAGCGCAGAATGATTTACGCCGCTTGGCGGCTTTGCTGCCTTTTTTGACTTTACCCGTAACAGCAGTTTTAAGCTTTGAGCCGGGATTATCTCGACGATATTTAGCCACACCTTTAGCGGTCATTCCCGCCCCTGATTTAGTAGAGCGTTTATGCCCACCTTTTATGGTGTGGCCTTTCATCGTTCCCTTTTTCTTCTTCTCAGCCATAATACTACGACAAAAAGACAGTCACACCTTCGCAGGCTGTTAGATCAAGATAAACGTCTGTAGAAAACAAAATACCGTTATCAGGAAGATTAACAGAATGCACAGTGGCTGTGGTTAAAGTCATAGTTAGCCGCGTAGTTCCGCTAGCCCCGCCATCTTTTAGTGTGATAGCTGGACTACCAGATGATGATGTATGTACCTGTACCTGACGAACTCTTGCTCGCGAAGCGTACACAGTTGCATCTGCAGTCTTAGTGACAGCAAAAATATCTGATTGCGACATTAGCTATCCTTTTTCTTGGGGGGTCTCCCACGTTTCGTTGCGGGTTTTTTAGGGGCAGCTTTCGCTGTCCCCTTTCCCATGTTCAACTTGCCCATGCAGCACCTATGAAACTGCGGCACTAAACGGAGTAGCTTCTGTGCCTGTAGCTGATTGGTTAATCAAAACACGGTACACATTTGAAGCAACATCTTGTAGTTCAACTTGCCCACCAAGCACGCCGCCTGTAGTCGTACCATTCAGTGTTATGGTATCTGAGGTAGCAGCGGTCTCAAAAATAGAAGCAGAGTTATCACTGTCGTTTGCTACAACCGCAACGCCCGCCATCGTATCGTCGCCATTAGCGACTTGGATTTTATAGCTATTCGATGTAACCGTGGTCTGCACGAAGAACTTATAGACATTACCAGTGCCTGCTGCTGCTGGTAGCGTGCATGTGGCTCCACTAACCACATTTAAGTTCATAGTACGTCCAGCATGAGAAGCTGAAGTTAGTGTTGTATCGGCTGTGATGGAAACCATCGAGTCTGAACCGCTGATAAAACCAGCAGTAGACGTAACTGGGCCTGAAAAAGTAGTAGAAGCCATAGAAATACCCTTTGCACAAGGCTTTGCCTTACAGTCTGTGCAACGTCAGGTGGGGAGTATCCTGTCTGCAAGGCTAATGTGATCCCCAAAACCATAGTAGCATAGTTTAGAAAAAAAGAAAGGGGCAACTTGCGCTGCCCCAGTTCCAACAGGGAGGAGAAGGTAAACATGAAATCTACCTTCCCTCATTGTAACATGATTTAGGCTCCGGGGGAACCGTAAATCCCAAGCGGGTCAGAGACACCGAAAGAATAACGCTCACGCGCTTTATAGCGCACGTTACCTGTATCGAAGTCACCGTCCATGCCTGTTTGCATAGCGGTACGCACGAAGTGCTTCATACCGTTAGGTATGTCTGTTGTGATAAAGAACGCATCGTTATCTGTCAGATAGTGGTTAACAGTGTAACCCTCTGGGATAGATCCGTTAGAACGGATTGCGTTAATATCATTGTCTGCTGTGTTTACACGCAGTTCTGTTTGCAGAAGGCGTGTTGCAACAAACATCAACGCTGGCGGAATGACAAGCTTGCGTGGGCGCGCAGCGATCAACAGACCACGTTCATCAGTGAACGCAGCGATATCAATCACGGCTTGCTCAAGCGAAGTTTCATTCAAGTCAGCATTGGTAGATGGCTTGTTTGAGTTTGTGCCGCCCTCAATTGTTGGGTGGTTTGTAGCAAACAAAAACGATCCGTCACCAGACTTGAACGTATCAAAGCCAGTGTTCAACAATGAAGCCGCTTTCGTCTGCTTTGTGTACGCCATACCACGGGCAAGTGCCTTGGTGTAGCGTGCAGAAAGAGAGTCATACAGGTTATCTTCCATCGCTTCTTCAGTGATAGAGAAACCCATAGCAACAGTTTCATGGTTGTAACGAGCAGTGAAATGCTCTTGTGCATTGTCGTATGAAATAGAAGCACCTTCCGCTTTTACAGGCGCTGCTGCAAAGCCAGACAATTTGACTTCTTCTTCAAAGCTGCGCTCTGAAGTTTCAGTCTCATAAATCTCTGTATGCTCGTCTTCATACTTACCATATTCCAAGCCAAACAAGGCGTTTAGACCGGGAAGTAGCTCTTTAAGGAGCTGGGCGCGTGAAATAGCCATTATTTAACTCCTTTATAAGCCAACATTGTTCGTCATCTGGTGACCGCCCGGATTGAACTTAACAAGTACATCTGGGTACGCATCACTAGCGTCAGAAACATGAGCAACGATACGAAACGCAGCCGCTGCTGTTTGAACAGTCGCATCCAATGCAGACGTTGAGTTACCTGTGCTGGTATCACCAGTAGAGGTAGACTGCACTGCCGCAAAGAACGTGTTTGTGCCAATAATTGTCTGCGCTCCAGAACCGTCAAGCTGCGCTTGGAACAGTACATTTGGATCATCGACAACATAGGCTTTAATCGCAGTACTATCACTGTTTGTACCAGAAGGATAATACTGTGCCTGAACACGTTGACCTGAAGAGTTTACATATTCACACCCAACGAAAACGCCTACTGCGCCTACGCCTGAAGTGCCCGAAATGCTGTTAGAGGTTAGGTCTGCACCTGTACCTGTAGCCAGCGCGATATACCCATCTGCCCCGATGATTACAGCTTGCCCATAGAATAGGTTTGTTGCTTCACCAGCAGGATCGATGAGATACTGGGACGTTGCCCCAGCATATGGCATTCCATCCGCACGTTTAACGGGACGGAGGCCATAAGGAGCCGCTGAAGTAGCCATAGCTCTCTCCTTACATCTTAGTTTCTACCAAGCAAGCTTCCGTAAGGTTACTTGCCAAATGAAGTCCTCGTAGAACGCTCTGGACTTAGAACGGGCATACGAGGGTCGGATTGCTTCAGGTACGAATTATCCACAGCTTGCATCTGGCTATATGCCTGCTCAAGTTGTGCTTCCTTCCTAGCCTGAACATTTTCGGTAGAATTCTGGCAAAGCAGTAATCCACCGACCTCAATATTGTCTTGAAATCGTGAGTCGATATCAGACACAACGTGAAGGTTTGGATGATCTTCTTTCCGAACAGGTGTCCAACCTTCACGAAATCTAGAAGAAACATTCGTGTTATCCGTATTACCCAACGTAGATGTGCGAATCCAACGGAACTCAACTCCGTTTCTGGGTTCGGGGGTCGGTAACATCGAAGGTCTCTGCCATGACACTTTACGCTTTGACTCGTTACGAGTTTCGCTTGTGCGTGAGGTTCTATTCGTCATTTAGATGCTTCCTTCATTAACTGCGCCACATATTGCTCATTAGTCAGACCAAGCCGCTTGGCGAGAGAGGCTTGCGTTGAGGTCAGTCGCACTGTGCGTGGTTTTTTCGTCGTTCTCGACGGGGCGGCGACCACGGAACCTGCCTGACGTTGGGGTGCTTCTTCCTCAATTTGCCCACCGTCAAACTTATCTGGAAAGACCTTTCTTACGGCCTTATCTATTTCACTATAGTAGGAATCGCTTCTTGGATCAATCCCTGATTGCACAAGACGTTGGTGTACGCCGTAAGCGTACCCTGTCATCTCAGGATCTGTCTCAAACCAAGGGTTCTTCTTCCCCCAATCCAATGCTTTAGGATCAGGCTGGTTAGCCTGCGCAGTAGGTTGTGCCTGCTGTGGCGCTTGCTGCGGTTGGGGTCTAGGAGCAGGGCGATAGTTATTTACCTTATCAGCCTCCACCTGCAATCCCGTTAACTGTTCTTGCGCAGCTAAAAGCGCATCAGAATCTCCAGACTCGTAAGCGGCCTTATAAGCTGTTTTGGCTTTATCTAGTTGCGCTTCGATACGCCCTTTAGCCTGCCCAATAAGCGTTTCTTCGCCTTGCTCAATGGTTTTTCGGAGCTTGTCATTCTCTTCTTTAACCTGTTTAGCATAGCGTAGGGCTTCGTCTTGTAGCTGCGTTGCCTCTTGTTTGGCACGCTCTTCGTTACGATACTGTTTAGTAAGAGTATCTATCCGCTTCTGGACCCCTGCGCTATACTTATCTATAGCATCATCAGAAGAACCATCCGTATCTTCTGCGGGTTTATCGGTTTTTTCTTTTGGTTCAGGGGTTTCGTCAGAAACCTCTATCTCAAACGCTTCTTCCACAACATCTTGTGTTTCAGGTGATTCGTTTTCAAGATCTTGTGCCGTAAGCTCTGTTTTATCTGCTAAAGTCATACCCGTGTATACCCCCGTGGATCTTCAACAACCGCCTCAACAGTGTCGTCGTTTATAAGTCTAAATTCTTTCCCATGAATCTTGAACCTAGTGCCCGAATAAGATCTGAATATAACAAAATCACCTTCTTTGCAGTAAGCTCCTTTTGGGAATCTTTCTTTATCAGAATAAGCATCAGGGCCAGCTTTTATAACAAACCCGATTATAGATGCGGTTTCTTCAGCCTGCCGTAACTGATCAGGCATATAAACGCCACCTTCAGTTTTTTCGTCTACTTCAACTGTGCTGATAAGGATTTTGTAGCCTTTTGGTTCTGGCAACTGAGTCGCTACTTTTTCCTCAGTTACTTTCTTAGTTTTGTACATTTACATACACCTTGCAGTGATTAAGGTTCACAGAAACCTTGCGCGGACCATCCGCGAAGCCCCCAAGTACGAAATAACGCAAATAAACTTATTGTGCAATAAATCTTTGCTCTAGTTCGCTTAAATCGGCTTCCATTAGCTTTAAAGCCTCATATCTCCCAACAAGTCTACTATAATCCTCCATAGAACTAGCTTGCCCCCCTGCTAAAAATTGCTCTATTTCAGTTTTATATTCAGAGATACTACGCTGTATTAACGTAAAAACCGTATCATCCATCTCCCGTACCTAACTCCCTTGCTAGTTCAACTCCCAATTTAGCCCCCGCTTGTTGATCCTTACGCTGAGAGGCGTCAAGATCAGTGGCTAGTTTTACCCCTAATTTAGCCCCTTCCCTTTGATTAGCGGCTGTAATCTTCTCGGCTTCAAGCTTAAGTTTAGCTGCATCTAACTGCATTTTATGCTGCAGCTCTTGTGCTTTTAACTGCAATTCTTGCTGTTGCATTTGTACAACAGGGTCTTGCTGTTGGGCTTGCGCTTGTTTTTGTGCGGCCTCTGCTTGATCCTTCTGCAACAGTTTTTCTGCCGCGTCTTTAGCCAACCTAGAAATCTCTACTTCTACATCTTCTGGTAATGGCTGATCTTCGTTAGGCATCTCTACGCCTAACATTTTCTCCATCTCTCTACGGTACTGGAACGCAACATGCTCTGTTATATGCGCTGCCATCGCTTGCTGTATTACCTGCGCAAAAGGCGATTGCCCCACCATCTGCATAATCTTTGGATCTTGTGCTGCAGCCATATGCACAGCTAGGTGTGCTTCGTGATCTTGGTACTTGAAGGCTTTGACAGGCTCTTGCTTCAAGATCATCATGTTTTCGGTTACAGGATCTGCAGGTTTGATATCTTCAGGGAGTTTTATCAAATCATCAGCGTCTTGGATGCCAAGCACCTCAAGCATCTGTCTGTGTAATTTACCCATATCGTATAGCTGCGGAGCCTGTTGGGCTAACTGTAACGCGGCCTGATACTGCATAATCCGTTGAGACATTGTAGCGGCGTTAGGATCTGAGACTGGTATGACATCTATACGTTTGTCAAAGTCAGCCTTCCTGCTGAAGTCTCCATCTACTTCGTACACATATTCATCGGGCATGTAATCATGTACGATCTTGGAGAGAAGTCGTAACTCTTTTTTAAGGGCAGCATGTAAGCGAGCCTGCACACCAGACATCACTTTCATTGAACGTTCCATTAAGGCAAGAGTTGTGCCTACAGGAGCTTGGGCGTTCATGTCTCCTACTTGGATGTCCGCGACTGAGCCAATACGGCGTCCTTCTTCGACAATATTTCCAAGTAACGAGTAGAGTACGCTTGATGGCTCTTTGTAAGGTATAAATGTAATTGAGTCACGGATAGCACCACCCGGCACATCCACATCCCTAAATTCACCCGGCATGAGAGGAGTATCATCCCCTTTGATACGCATACCGCGAGCTTTAAGACCTGCTGGCAAGTTCGACAATGTACCAGCATCAACCAATTGGCGAAGGATGGAGGTAGCCGACTTAGCAAGGCCCCCGATAAGATGTATAAGCCCTGTACCATAAAAGCCCAACCCCGGCAAATAACGGTAATGCACAAAGTGCGGACGTTTTTTCTTTTTAGCGTCATCTTCATACCAATTTTTACGAATAGCTAATATTTCACGAGACGACTTATCGATAGTTATTACATATGGACGGGCTACTTCATCACCATCATCAAACTCTTCGGGCATGTTCATAGTGACGTGCATTTCAAGAATTGTATGCCTATCATCGTTCTCAATAATCGCACTTTCGCCATCAAGCTCGTCATATTTTTCTTGTATATCAGAAAAATCAGGTGAAGGCGCAGAAAGTTCTACATCACGATAGAACCCAGCTATCTGAAGTTCTAGTATTTCGTTAGATGTTTTCTTCATAACATGCGTGTAGCGTGGGCAAGTCATAAGATCTGTAGCTCCATAGGAAGCTACAAAATCCTCTGAAGGCACAAACACCGCACACGGCCTATCCATAAGCGGGTCGTAATAAACTTTTTTGAACGCGGAACCAGCTAAAGGTAGTTTGAACAGCATCTGCTCCATCTCGTCGCGATATTCCGTCATCTCTTCAGTTAAGAGATAGTTCATCTCATTCTGTACGCGCTCCGCCTGTTCAAACTTTTCTGGGGTCATTTTACCCATAATCTTGCTTCGCACAGGGCCTGACGCAGGGAATAGCTCCCCCATAGCCTGCGCTTGGAACCTAACTACCGCTTCTGTCAGCACTGGGTGGAACACCCCAGACGCACCCGCCCACGGCTGGTCGCGGTCCTCAATCTTCATCCCAAGCAAGTCCAACCCTTTGACATAGGCTCTTGCCCAATCAGCACGCGACTCACGGTCCGACTCAAAATCTGCCACTAAATCGGAGGCCATAGCTGCCAAATCAGCTTCATCAATAAAATCGGCAAGGTTAGAATCATGGGTCTGCCCCATCAATTCTTCTGACAAACCGCCGTCAAAATCAATAATAACTCCACCATCTTCAGTCTCCATAGAAACTGCTTCTGGGTTTATAACTTCGATTGTAAGCTCTTCTTCTGACGAGTTTGCTTCTATCTCTAAATCAGAAGGAGCCAAAGGTTTTTCTACAGCCATGATCGCTCCATAAGCGTTGTGTACAACTAACTTATCATTTTAATGTTCCGTGGTCTAGTGCCGAGGTGGACAGCTTGGGGGTAAACCATCACACCCCGACTAGGACACTGGGAGTGGTGCCCTTTTTATTGTTTACCCCAATGAGAGTGTTGAAACAAATATTATATTCATGTATCGAATAGCTATGGACAATATGTTGATTTGGAACATCGTGTTAACGTTTGTAGTCGTGCCCATAGGGTGGTGGGCTAACCAAATCGCAGCAGAAGTAAAAAGACTTAACATTCTTTTAAATATGACGCGGGAAAACTATATAAAACGAGAAGACCACTCTGGGGAGATTGGAAGAGTTGTCGATCATCTTGTTAGGCTTGAAGGTAAGATAGACAAACTCGCGGAGAAAAAATAGGGGGAGATAGGCGAACCCTGTATGATTGATCCAATAACAGCTATCGCTGGGGCAACCGCAGCATTTAACGCGCTTAAAAAAGGCATATCTGTTGGGCGTGACCTGCAAGATATGGGAGGCCAACTATCTCAATGGGCAGGTGCTATAGCAGATTTAGACTTTGCGGATCGGCAAGTCCAAAAACCCCCTTGGTATAAGGCTTTAGGTGGGGGTGTAGAGGCCCAAGCTATGGAAATTTTTGCTGCCAAGCAGAAGGCTGAAGCCATGCGCAAGGAGTTAAAAGATTTCATATCGGTCTATTACGGCCCCTCAAAGTGGCAGGAAATTCTTGAGATAGAGGCTCAATTAAGGAAGCAGAAGCGTGAACACGAATACAGAAAAATAGAAATTAAGCAGAAAATAATCGAGTGGTCCGCGGGCATAACCTTATTTATTGTCTGTACAGGCGGCTTATTCGGTTTTGTGTGGTTGATGACACTATGAGTGACGGAACCCAAGGGACAAGCCAAATGCCGTTTAATGTGAATTCAAACATTCACACACAAACAATTACCCGTGAGCGAATAGAAAACCACCTAGCAGAGCAGCGTGTAGAGCGAGAACACAGAATAAAACACACGCATTTAGAAATTTTACGGGCAGAACGGCTAGAGTTACGCTACGATAAGGGCGGAGTGCAGCACTACGCTACTCACCTGCAGGGGCAACACGTAGATATCTCTATCTAACCTCAATAATATTCTACGGGTGTACGGTATATAGGCTCGTCATCCCACTCATCTGTAGGCAATCTGATGAACCCACCCTGCCTAAACCGCAATAACGCCATAACTGTAGAGTCAACAAGGTCATCGTTGGACATAAACGGGAACCCAGCGACCTCTTCTACGACTTCTTCAGCCCAACGCTTCATCGGTGCCCACACAAACCCACTAGCGATGATATCTGACACGCTATTGAGGCGTGCCATCTTGTCCCCAGTGCCCCTGTGGGGGGTATATTCCTGTATTGGCAGGCCCATACGGCGTAATTCTTGATATAAAGCCACTCCAGAGGACTTTTTCTCCACAATAAACGAGTCTGGCTCCCAATCTCGGTACTCTTCGAGCGCTAAAGCCTTTAATTCTGGAAATTCCAGCCGTTCTTTTATGCTATTTAGCAAGATTATATGGTGTGCATTCTCATTTTCATTAAAAAACACCCCCCAAGTTGTCAACGCGGTGTAGTCGGCGCGATTATTTTTCTCCGCAGCAGCGTCAAGGGACATGATTATGTATTCACAGGATGGAGGGTCGTCTTTTTCCCACAATTGCCACCACTCTCGCTTAACAATCGACGATTCTTCAGCCGTAGGTTGTTGTTGGTACTGAGAATTCCACTGGAAGGTGGGCATTGACGCTTTTGTACGCAGTAATGCGCTTAAATCGAAGAACTCAGGCCACAGAGGCTTCTGTATCGGCTCGCCGTCAGAGTCCTCGCTGTCCAATAACGCGGGGAATTCTACAATTTCGTACTGATCTGACTCTGGATTCTTCACCATGTCGTTAGTCACACGCCCCGTAAGGTCGTCCATGTGCCAACGCGTCTGAATAATAGCTACCCGACCTCCCGGCATAAGACGAGTACGGGCACCGAAGGTAAACCATTCGTAGGCTTTCTCGAACACTGCGAAGTTTCCGTTGATAACGTCTTGTTCAGAATGGGGATCGTCAACGAGCAAGAGGTCAGCGCCCCGCCCAGCAAGAGCAGAACCAATACCACACGCATAATACTCCCCTCCAAAGTTCGTATTCCATCTACCCGCGGACTTACTATCCGAAGCCAACGTCACCTGCGGGAATATCTCTTTGTAGTCGTCCACCGATATGAGGTTTCTAACTTTACGTCCGAAGTCCACAGCCAGATCGGTAGTGTGGGACACCATCATAACTTTTTTGCCGGGATTGCGACCTAAAAACCACGCAGGGAAAAAGATACTAACAAGCTGCGACTTACCATGCCGCGGCGGGATGTTGACACATATGCGGTCCTTGTCCCCCGCCTCAATCGCCATGAGCATGTCCGCGAGTATTCTGTGGTGCTTCCCAACGATATAATCAGGCTGCATCCGTTTACAAAACTCTATGAGGTCGTCTCTAGCGCTCGTATTCCGCTGTCTGCTCGCCAGCTCATCGACCATCTTGTCGATCTCCACGACCTCTTCAGGGCTAAACTGGTCGAGGTTGTCCAGCATTGCCTGAATATCTTCGGGGGAGAAGTCTAAATCTTGAGCAATACTCGCAAGATCTTTAGGCATCGGGAGGCCCTAGTGTATCATCCAACGATATAACTGGGGCCTCCACGACTACTGCGTCCTCTACATCAGAATCGGCTGGCTCTATGAGTTTAGCCAACTTTCCACGTAGTTTCTCCTTTAGATCATCGGTAGTCTGATGCGTTATAGTAACCTCAGACTTCTCCGCAAACAACCCCACGTCAGAAATTTTACCCAACAGCTCCAATGCACGTATACGTACTCGGGGATCTGGGTTCTCAGTCTCGTCTATAAGTTTGTTTGTTACTAGGTGCCGTACCTGCGTAGCGCTTTCTACAACTGAATGCCCAAAATCCTTCAGGATTTTATCTGTGAGTAGCAGGGTAGCGGGTGGGGTGCGTGATATATTCCTAAGAGTAGCCTTCTTTGAAGTACGCGCAGGGTCAGCGGCGTAGGCCATGCTAATCTCTGAAGCGTTATCTCGGTCCTCGGCAGTTATAGTTATATCCAACCCGTGGGCATGTAGGTGTTTAGCAGTTTCGGCAGCGGCCTCGGCTTTACCTATAAGGTCGCTGGGTGGGGGTGTGTCTTTGATTGGTACGCCCCGTTCTGGTGTTATTTGCAATGCCATACTTAGTATTTAGACGAGTTTTATAATTATTTCAATCTCCCTACGCCGAATGTGGTTACTGGGTATAACGGTAGGTGGGGGGTGGGGTTTAGCCGATTTCGTAGAAAACCAAAATATTTGTGCAGAATAGTATGTATATAGATG
>UEXN01000983.1_pt2 | contig 20393 bp, 33 predicted proteins | sample 1796711 | NCBI WGS metagenome assembly UEXN01 (sample SAMEA4772470, study PRJEB27181) | metagenome | reverse complement strand
AAGAGTATTTTAATATGTTAGGTCGTGAGGTATATCTAAAAGATAATCCACACATTCAACAAACCCCATCAATGTTTGCAATGTCTGGTGGTACAGGTGACCGCATCAAGAACGATTCTGGTTGGACAGAGAACCTACAACGTATCGCAGAAGCACACCCATCATCTAGTTTGGCAGATAGATACGGTAAAAAGTCAACAAAGGAAATTAAGACTAGAGAAGTATTAAAGAAACACAAAGTGATATAAATAGAACTGTGCCGGTGAGATACCACAGCACCCTCGCAAAGAGATTGGAAGCTGAGTGGTCAATCCACCATTGCACAGGAGCGATAGTAAACCTATCGCTCCGACTTTAATTATAGTGAGTAAAAACATGGCAAAGAAAAAAGATGTGACAATTGATAGTTTGGTGAAAGTCAAACCAATTACAGATAATCAAAAACTCGTATTTAACGAGTATGGAAGTGGAAAGAATTTATTTCTACATGGTGCTGCTGGTACAGGTAAAACCTTTATCTCACTGTATCTTGCACTACAAGAAGTTTTAGACACATCAACCCCATATGAATGTGTATACATTGTAAGAAGTGCAGTTCCCACTAGGGAAATTGGATTCTTGCCAGGCGATGAAGAAGATAAGACTGCATTGTTCCAAGTACCATATCAGAACATGGTACAGTTTATGTTTGAACAAGCGTCCGATAGTGCGTTTAGTATGTTGTATGACAGACTAAAAGTACAGGGTAGTGTTATGTTCCTCACCACCTCATTCTTGCGTGGTATCACATTAGATAATGCTATCATCATAGTCGATGAATGTCAGAATCTAAACTTCCACGAATTGGATACTATCATGACCAGAGTAGGACAGGATAGTAAGATTATATTCTCTGGTGATTATTTCCAGACCGATTTACAGAAGAATGGTGAGAAAGAAGGACTAGGTTCATTCATGGCAATTCTAGAAGCGATGGAAGAATTTTCTACGATTGAATTTACTATCGGAGACATTGTACGTTCTGGTTTGGTTCGTAGTTATCTAATCAACAAAATCAAACAGGGAGTTGAAATATAATGGCAAAGATGTACAGTAGTCCAATCGCTCATGAAGGTACTTCAAAAGGTACTTCAATGGGAAAGAAACCAATTACGTCCACAATGAATAAACACAAAAGACGTAGTTACAAAAAATACAGAGGACAAGGTAAATGAGTAATTTTGATGAATGTTTGAAACTCATACTCCACCACGAAGGCGGATATGTAAATCATCCTAAAGACCCAGGCGGCGAAACTAACATGGGTGTCACCAAGAGGGTCTACGAAAAGTGGTGTATGGACAATGACCTTAACCAGAAGGATATGAAAGACTTAGAATTTGAAGATGTCGCTCCTATCTACAAAAAGAACTATTGGGATAGAGTAAAAGCAGACCAACTTCCAGAAGGTTTAGACCTTTGCGTTTTTGACTGGGCCGTTAATTCTGGTACAGGAAGAGCTGCAAAGAAACTTCAGTCAATGATTGGTACAGTTGCAGATGGTGGCATCGGGCCAAACACTCTTAAAAAACTAGATGAGTATATTGACAAAGAAGGTGTTGAGGGTGCGATTGCCAACTACACTGAAATCAGACAAGACTTTTATGAAAGTCTAAGTACATTCGATACCTTTGGTAAGGGGTGGACTAGAAGAAATACAGAAACAGAAACAGAAGCGTTCAAGATGGCAGGGGTTTATTTACCAAATTAACCTTGACAAATCTGTTTTACTTTGATATAATAATGAAATACAACTTGAGGAAATATTATGTTTACACACAAACCTGTAGAAATACCAGAACTACAAACTAAAACCGTTAACCGAAAACGGTTCTATCTAATACCAGATGGTAAAATGTATCCATCTATTACAACTGTCTTGGGAAACCGTAAGGCAGAAGGTCTTCATGCATGGCGTAAAAGAGTCGGTGACGATGTTGCAAATTACATCGCACGAACTGCTGCTGCAAGGGGTACGAAAGTACACCATATGTGTGAGGACTTCTTAAATAATAAAGAAGTAAATAGAGAACCATTTCTCGCTGCAGCGTTGTTTAGTCAATTGGAAAAGACTATCAGTGAAAAGGTAGATAATATCTATTCACAAGAATGTGGTCTTTATTCTGATAAATACATGGTTGCTGGTCGAGTAGACTGTATTGCAGAATACAATGGTGAACTATCCATTATAGATTTTAAGACTTCTCGTTCAGAACGTAATGACGATTGGAACGAGAATTACTACATTCAAGCATCTGCATATGCAGAGATGTTTGAAGAACGCACTGGTCATGCAATCAATCAGATTGTCATTCTAGTGGTAACAGAGGATGGAGTTGTCCAAGAATTCATCAAAGATAAGAAGGATTATCTGGGGATGTTGATTGAAGCAGTTGACGATTTCACCCAAGCATGGGAAAAAGAAAATGAAAAATTGGATGAAAGTCCTGCCATTATCGGCGCTCCTGTTTAGTGGTGTTGCATCGACAGCAATGTTGTCATCAGCATTCGCACAAGAAAAGGACACACAAACAGAACTAGAAAAAAAAGGAATGTTTTACTGGGCTCAAAAACCAGCACAATGTTCTAGTAGTGATGCAGTAGTTGAACAACTAAAAAAACATGGTGAACTTCCTACCGTATGGATGGAAGGTCTTACTGGAATGCCAAATGGTTCTTTCAATGGGTCAAAGTTTGTTATTGCAATCAATCCAAAAGCAGACCCTGTAACATGGACATTACTTGAATTTGTGGATAATGGAAAACAGGCTTGTATTCTTGGATTTGGTCAAGGAATGATAAATATCAGCACACCAGAAAAACAAGATGGTGTGAAAACATGAACATAGTCTGGCACCTATTATTGACAGTGTGCCTTGGAAGTACCTGTGTAGAACAGGATGTTCAGTGGTTTGATGAAGAAGAACAGTGTAAAGAACTATTACCAGTGTACGCTGGTATTCCTACTGATGGTGATTGGGATACAGTCGAATATATCTGCAAACCTGTAGGAAGTAGAGGAGTATAGAATGTACGAATATAAATGTAAACTAGTCAAGGTCGTTGATGGTGACACAATTGATGTTGACATTGATTTGGGTTTTGGTGTATGGATGCAAAATCAAAGAATCAGAATGTATGGAATTGATACGCCTGAATCTAGAACATCTGACCCAATTGAAAAAGTGTATGGTAAAGCTGCATCTGCATTTCTAACTAAATGGACAAATGCTGGTGACCTTACTTTGAAAACATTCAAAGATGGTAAGGGTAAGTATGGACGTATTCTAGGAGAGATTTGGTTTGGTGGTGAACACAATATCAATCAACTTTTAGTAGACAATCATCATGCAGTACGCTACTATGGTCAATCTAAAGATGAGATTGCAGAAGAACATATTGCAAATCGTTCTATTTTGTCCTTGACAAATGAAGAGTAATTTGGTATAAATATAATACAATTTGATGATACAAATCAAATACTGGACAGGACATGGGGGCAGTACCCATCGCCTCCACCATAATCTCACTTCTAGATGAGATATTGAATCACTGCTTGGGAGTGGGATTATGATGGGGGCGAACTAGGTTCGACTGACAGGGATAGAGGCGAGTAGAATTGTCGGATGACTGCGTAATAGGTCAAAACTCGTAAATGCAAACGATAACAATGCATATGTAGATTACGCTATCGCAGCTTAATCGTACTGAGTTTCGGTGGTGTACTTGGAAACAGAAACACCACCACTTAATTTTGGAGATAGTATGTACAAGGTGACAGGATATTTTAAAGACCACAAAGTAGTTAGACACTTTGTTGACCTGTACGATGCTATTGATTTTAAGGATAGTGTGGATGCACATTATCCAGTGAAACTGACGATGAAAAAGGTAATTGATATGCGAGAATTTATATATGATGCATGGAATGGTGTTATGAATATGGATAAAAATCCATTGAGACATATTCCAGATACAGCAACCAGACACATGGTATTGCAAGTATTAGCATGGATGTGGTGTATAGTGTTTTCTTTTTACGTTGGTAGTTTCTGGGTATTTGGTATTAGTGCAGTCGCACACATTTTTTTACTTGGTGCAATCGTAATCACAGTCGCAACCTTTGAAACTGCAAAACGTAGACCTACATTCTTTCAAGACTTCCCAACATCTACACCAAGTCGTAGTAGAATGTATATGTGGATGAATGGACAAAAGATTAAATTAGACCCACAGGATAAGGGTGGCGAACATGAATAAGTTCAAACAGTGGTGGCATGAGACTGATAGTATTGAAATGGTTCTATTTGCAACCATCTGGAGTCTATTTGGTTACGGTGCATATGTAGTAATACTTGAACTAGTAGATAGGGTGATGCCTTAATACATCCGTGTGGGGTCACGGTTAATCCCACTTCTTTAATTTAATAGGAAAGATTATGAATATGGAAAAGTTGATGACCCCTAAGAAATTCTCTCTTGCAGTAGAACAGGTAGTACAGGAATGTGGTTGTTCTCACATGGAAGCAGTACTAGATTATTGTGAGAAGAATAATATCGAACCAGATACAGTAAAACCCCTTATCACAAAGTCACTCAAAGAGAAGATTGAGTGTAATGCAAGGGATTTACATTATTTACCCAAAGTCGCACAGTTACCAATATAATGGAAGCGTATGACGCATACAAAGTATATCATGCGTTGAAACTTCACTTTACTAGTAACTACGACTATGCAAAATATAATGGTAAGGCGAATGTGAGTGTGGACTCGTTCTTGAAACGAAAGGACAGACCCTTCTTTGGTCGTGTTGCACGAAAGTACAAAGACGATACCAAGGACTTCTTCATATCCAACTTTATAGTTAATCCCAAAGGCTGGGTTGGAAATTTTAACGATGAGAATTATTTGAACTGGAAGAAAAGAAATCAATCCCTCAAGTATAATTACAAATCAGAACTTACAGAGTTATTCAACAAGGTTGAAACCTTTGATGATATCTTTGCTAGTGAAGGACAACATCCCTTGTTGTTAAAACAATTCATGTCTAAGAAGACTTCAATGGAGACAGTAGCGATACTGGAATCACTTCTTGGATTTTGTAGTAGATTCGATAAACAGATACAGGAAACGATAGTATGGCCCGATAGAAAAAAACTGATAAAAAATTACAGTAACCTCTTGACAAATGACGTAAATGAGTATAGGATAATAACAATGCAGTTAGTAAAGGAGCATTTCAATGACTGATTCAGTCGTAAAAGAACGAGACTTCTATCGTGCGAAGCTCGAACAAGCCCAAGGTCGTATCCGTAGTCTGGAACATGACTTGGCAGAACTTCAGACAAGGGATAAAACCCTTACTGAAAGGGTGAAGCATCTTGCTTCTAACCCACCTCGTAGACCAAGGAGTCGCTATGCCCGACACTAGGTCTTACAAAATATTCCAAGGCGGTTATGTCATCCCAGCAAAGGATGACAGGCCTGCCGACTATGTGAAAGCAAAACCACCTGTATTTCATTGTCAAGTATTTAATGGAAAACAGACTACCGCTTTCTTTACTAGAAAAACATATGCTGAAGCAAAACAAGAAGGAGAGGAGTCAATGAAACTTGGAAGTTGAACTTGTAGACCACATGGGTGATGACCTCTCTGTAGTAAATGCAGCGAGGGTATCATTTGGTAAAAAGAAAACACAGTTTGAACACGGTGACCTCAAACTGATTAGGTTTCTCGCAAGAGAAGACCACTGGAGTCCTTTTGGACACGCATCTATGCAGTTCCATATTAAGGCACCAATTTTTGTCGCAAGACAATTAGTTAAACACCAAGTAGGTTTGGTGTGGAACGAAATATCCAGAAGGTATGTAGATGACGAACCAGAATTCTACACACCGATAGAGTGGAGACTAAGAGCAGAAGACAAGAAACAAGGTAGTAGTGAAGAGACTGTTGAATACAACATTGATAGTGCAATTCAGTTCGTGACACAGACATATAAGAATTTGTTGAACGCCAACATCGCACCAGAGATGGCAAGAATGGTTCTGCCACAAAACCTTTATACAGAATGGTACTGGTCTGGTACACTGATGGCATTTGCAAGAGTATGTAATTTACGTTGTGCAAAGGACACTCAATACGAGACACAGATAATCGCAAATAAGATAGATGAATATGGACACACACTTTTCCCAGCATCCTGGCCTGAACTCAGAAATATTGATTCAGAATAGAATGACATTAGAGAACGCTTTTTGTTTTGGTAACGGAAAGTCAAGACTTGATTTTGATATGAATATCATCGAAGGTCGAGGCACTACGTTTGGATGCAATGCAATCTATCGTGATATGAAGGTTGACCATCTGGTAACAGTGGACAATGAAATCACTCATGAGATATACAGGAGTGGTTACTGCATGGACAATCATACTCACATTCGTGATTGGAATGTGTTGCCTATGTACTTCTTAGACGATATGAAGAATGACTATACAGATGCAGACATTCATGTTGAGAAGGATGATATTGGATTTGTGATACACGGTTCTAATACTGCTGATGTTGAATCACACTTCCAGAAGATTGTACAAGAGAATCCAGACATTGATATTAAGAAACTGGAATGGGAACGCAAACAGGTTAAGACCTTTATCACTGGTGTAAAAGAGAATGACCTTGCAAAGACTATTGAGAATGACAGGATGCAGAGTTGTGGTGTTCTGTCCATACAAATCGCTTGTGAGATGGGTGCAAGGAATGTGTTTATAATTGGACACGACTTGTATTCTAAAGACAAGAAACTGAATAACGTCTATGGTGGTACAACAGGATACTTACCAGAGACAGCGAACTATGTGAAACCAGACAATTGGATTGTCGGTCACAAAACGAATTTTGACAAGTACCCAGAGGTTCAATTTTACAAGGTGAATAAAGATGTTCTAGGAACAAATGACACCTGTTGTTTTGTTGAAGAATGGCGTGATTGTCAAAATCTACAGTATATTACTCAAGAAGAAGTCCAAAGACTCCTTGACTTTGGGTGGATGATGTAGTATACTAAATACTATTATATAATGAAAGAACGTGAAATAAATCAACATACGATAACATACGGAGAAAAAATATGTCGTTAGATACCCTAAGACGAGCAAATACGCTCGATAAACTACTCTCTCAAGTTCAAGCAGAGAGTGCCCCCCAAGAGAAGAAGTCTTATGTAGACGAAAGACTGTGGAAACCAGAACTGGATAAGTCTGGTAACGGTTATGCAGTTATTCGTTTCCTACCAGCACCAACAGGCGAGGAATTGCCTTGGGTGAAACTTTGGAAACACGCTTTCCAAGGGCCAACTGGTAAGTGGTACATTGAGAATTCTTTGACTACTTTGAACGGTGGTAAAGACCCTGTATCTGAGTACAACTCCTCACTCTGGAATTCTGGTCTTGAATCAGATAAGGAGATTGCGAGGAAGCAGAAACGTAAACTTGAGTACTACTCAAATATCTACGTTGTTGCAGACTCCAAACACCCAGAAAATGAAGGGAAGGTATTCCTCTTTAGGTTTGGTAAGAAAATCTTTGATAAAATGATGGCTGCAATGCAACCAGAATTTGAAGATGAGACTCCTATCAATCCTTTCGATTTCTGGGAAGGTGCGAACTTCAAACTGAAGATTCGTAAGGTAGATGGTTACTGGAACTATGATGCGTCCTCTTTTGAGGCAGTGTCACCATTGTCAGATGACGATGCAGTTCTAGAGGAAATCTATAACAAGCAGTACTCATTGCAAGAGTTCCTTGCACCAACCAACTTCAAGTCATATGATGAGTTGAAGAAAAGATTGGACGATGTTCTATCTGGTACGGTGACTGCAAGTGCTGCTGCGATGATGGATGAGGCGGTTGTTGAGACACCTGTAATGAAGAGTGAACCAGCACCGACTATGCCTTCAATGGCAAGTCCTACTGAAGATGAAGACGATACAATGTCTTACTTTCAGAAACTTGCTCAACAGTAGAGGGTAGGTTATCCATCCCTGTGCAGAAAGTCTCTTACCAGAGTCGTAACACCACAAAAAGATAACACTTAGTAGAAGAAGATGGAGAGGCAGGGGCAACCCTGTCTCTCTTTTTTACTAAATAGTGGTGTAAGTCGTCAATGGGAGAGAGAGATGATTGAGATTGTTGCTGCCGTTTCGGCAGCGTCTAGTGCGTTTAACGCCATCAAAAAAGGTTTTGAAGTCGGCCGAGATATTGAATCTATGGCAGGCGACATGGGCCGCTGGATGGGTGCGGTATCTGATATTAGAAAAGCAGAAGAATACAATAAGAAGCCACCCCTCTTTAAAAAGATATTTCAGGCAGGGTCAGTGGAAGAAGAAGCTATGCAAATCTTTATGGCAAAAAAGAAGGCCGAAGATATGCGTGGACAACTAAAACAGATTATTACATTTAGTAGGGGCCCAAGTGCATGGGAAGAGCTCTTGAAAACTGAGGGCGAAATTCGTAAGAAACGTCAAGCAATGATATATGCACAAAAAGAACGACAACGATTTTGGGTAGAGGCATTCTTTGGTACAATATTAATTGGTGGAATGTTATTTTTAGGTTATCTATTCATACTATGGTTAATGTCAGTAAAGGGTGTTTAAGTATATATTTGCGTTACTGGTAATCGCATTTGCGTTACCATCGACATCTGCATTATCAATAGGAAGAACTTATAACGCCGAAGGAAAAGAAAAAGACAAAATACTAGTCAACTGTCTTCTTGCAAAACGGAAGATAGTTTTGACCCAGAAAATCTGTATATATCTGGGGCCTAATAAAACTACCGATACGGTTTTTATCGACAGATTTGAATACTGTCCTAGACAAATAAAGTGTGTATACGAACCAAATAAAAGTACACCCATGATTGAAGAAATGATGAAAAGCATGGAAGAAAGTTTGAAAAAGAGATGACCGCAATTATTCTCACAATAACTCTTATACTGTTAATCGTATTGATAGCCTGGTGTACATGGATGTATGAAGTTCATGTTCCATACATTCCAGAATCAGAAAGTGAACGACACGTTAGAGAGATGAAACTGCGTATCGCAGATGCAGAATGGAAGTTCAATAATGAACTTGCTAAGTACCGATGATACACGCATTCATGTTAGTGGTTGTTATGGGAACAGGTGAGTTCAGACAGGTTCAACCTAATGCAATGATATTCAGAAGTATTGATGTGTGTCAGTACTATGCAAAACGCATTCCCAGACAATACGGTAATTACTCATACAATTCGTATGTAGACCCTAAAGATAGAGTCACTGCATATTGTAAACCTGTCAAAGTTCAAGATGGGCCAAATGTCTATGACCACTAGAAGTCAGCAAACGCTGGTGTAAGTGTACCAGCAGGAGGTGTAGTATCTCTTAATGGAACAGTGGTTGTCTGGTTGTTAGATGTATTAGTATTTGCGTTGACAACATTGTTATTGTTAACAACTGTAACTTGACCAGCCTGTTCTGCTCTCATGTCTTCCAGTTCTTTCATTGCCTCTGCAAGTGCTAATTTATCTTTTTCACGATTACTTTTAGTTTCAAAGAAACCATCGTTTGCAACATCTTTTTTCAAACTTGAGATATAATCTTCTTTATCTTTAATTGCATCGTCAAGTGATTTGTCTCCACCCATTCCAAGGAAACCCAATACAGTAGACACGCCAGGTATATCTTTAATCATACCCATAAAGTCGAAATTGAATAAACCTTCAAAGAAATTACCAATGGTTTTAAACATACCCATACCTTTGTCCATTTCTGTTTGAAGTTTTAAGTCATACTCATCTCTAGTCTTTTGTAATCTTTCAGCGACCTCTTCATCTGATATAAGTTCTTCCCCACGGTTAAACATTGCAAATGACTTTTCTTGTTTTGCAAGTGCGGCTTCTTTTTCTGCTTGAATTTTTGCAATTGTATTTTCGTTTGCACCAAACAATGCACTTCTCATTGATTCACTTGCGTTAGACACCAACTCTGGAAGAGTTGTTTTATTCATAACTTCTGCATATCTGTCTTGTGCTTCTTTAAGTTGAATCATATCTCCACTATGGTCAATTTGAGCGCCTAACTTTGCACCCTCATATCGGTCAACCATTTGAGCACGTTGTTCTGGTGTTGCATTTTGTCCATTGATTTGAAGATTACCAGTTCTTACTATATCTTCTCTTCTTTGTGCATCCTTTAATTTCTTTGCAGATGCCCTTGCTTTTTTGTTTGCAGCATCACGTTCTTCTTTTGCAGTATCCTCTTCTTCATTACTGGTAAAGAAACCAGTGACACCTTTAATAACACTCATAACCTGTTTAACGCCAGGCAGAGTTGCAAGATAACCCAAGAAATCAAAATCAAAAATACTACTGATAAGGTTAAAGATTGACCTAAACGGTGCAGTGACCAAATCGAATAATCCACCAACCAATTTAAATATACCGTTTCCAATCTGTTCAAGGTCAAACGTAAATATACCAGCAACTAAGTCATATAGACCACGGAATGGTTTTGTTATGAAATCAAAGAACCCACCAAAGGTTTCTCCAATCCATGCAACAATCCTACCAACGTGTGATGTTGGATTAAAGAACAGGTCGCCCAGAGTATCGTATATGGCTTTGAACGGTGACAAGAGTATATCGAAGAACCCACCAAAGAGTTCTGTTACGAAAACCACTACTCCGTCTATTACTCCAACAATACTGGTTATAACGCCGTCAAATATCATCTGCAATCCACCCATTATATCGCCAGAGAATATCATACTGATACCGTCAATTATTTTACCAATACCATCAAACACTCCTGTGAGTGCAGTCAAAATACCATTGATTGGTGCCATTAACATATCAAATAGACCTTCAAACATACCAGCAATTGTTCGCCCAATAGTAACTATGGGTAGTATGAGAACATCTGTTAGGACACCAAAGATACCACGAAGTGCAGATAGGAACGGTTCAAATGCAGCATCAATATCATCTGCAAGTGCATCAAATCCTAAGAACCTTAATACGAATGTGGTGAGATTTTTGAGAAGACGTAGAGGAAAACCAACAAACCAATCGAAGACTTCCATCAGTCCTTCTTTAACACCACCAAAGAAACCACCCTCACCAAATCCTTTGATGAAACCTTTAATGAATGCAACGAAACCTAATAGGGCTGCAGCTCCAATTGCGATAGGTACAGCGAGCGGTGCGAGTGCAGCACCAAATGCAACAAGTGATGCTTTCATTGCAACTAACATTGCGGGCAGACCCATTATTGCAATTCTAAATCCAGCAAACTTTGATATTAGATTACCAAAGAAACCCTTGTTTTCATCTTGACCTTCTTCTGCTGAATCTTTTAGGAAACCTAAGTTACCAGCAATCTTCTTGAATATATTCTCTTGTCGTTTGTCTGCTCTTGTTGATTCATTTGCAATCTCTTTGTCTTTTGCTTTACCTTTTAGGTCTAACGCAGATTGAGTTGCAGTTTGACTGTCAAGTGCTTCTTTGAAAGAATCACCGATACCTAATTTATTAGCAAACCCTTGGAATGCATTTGTAATTCCTTCTGTTGGAACTTCTGGTACATTAACAATTGGTGCCGGCATATTTGGTGGAGTGACTTCTGGTACATTAACAATTGGTGCCGGTATTTCTGGTGTTTCTGCTGGTTTGTCAACCGCCTTTATCATTTCTTTTTGACCGTCTACCATACTCAATATGGAATTTTCAGTATTATCCAGAAGTTTTTGATTTTGTTTATGAAAACCTTCAAAATTATCATCTACTTTGTTAAGTCGATTTTCAGCAGCTAAAAGACTTTTTCTTTGACCTTCAAGATTTTTTTGAACACCTTTTTGTTGTTCTTCTATTGCATCCCCAACAGTTACAAACTTACCACCAACTTTTTTACCATTCTCATCAATTTTTCCAGCAGTATTTTGAAACTGACCAGCAATAGCATTGAAGTTCATTTCTATTTTTTCAAAGGTTTTACCAAACTCAACATTAACACCAAGTAAACTGTCTGCACCCTCTTTAAATTGTTTATTTAAATCTTCTTGTGCCTTACGAACCTTTTCTTGTTGTTTTAACTGGTCAAATTCTTGTTTAGTGATACCAAGACGTTCTCGTAACAATCTTTCTTCACGTTTGTTTTTAAGGGATGCAAAACCTTTATTGAATAGTGTTTTACCAACAGTGCCTAAAGTTTGGACGCCTGGAATTTGTTCAAATCCTGCTGTAAACTTTTGTGCAACATCACCAATATTTTTACCAACAAGTTTACCAACCTCAGCAGCAGTAGACTCATTGAACTTTTGCAGTTCTTGAGTTGCACGATTTAAATTTGCAGTTGCTTCTCTGAGTTGTATTCCATCGTTGGCCATTTAATTGTCCTATTTCTTTTTGGTGTACGCTTGTGTTCCAAAGAACGCAGCGACAATTGCAGCGACTGAAACAAAATATGTTGCAGCCATGTCACCAAGTATTTTTGATGCTTGGTCTAATCCAATTAAGTTTGCAAGTACAACTGCAAATGGATATAACAACATACCAAATAAAGCGAACCACGCCATTGAGCGCTGTGCATCTCTCATTGCATCTGCATCTTCAAGTTCCTTACGTTTGAACTCTAAGAACATCTTGTGTTCATCATCAGATACCTTACCATCACCATTAGTATCTGCTGGGTGGTGTTTCTTTACTTCTTCTTCAGACATTACTCTCTCTCCTGTCTAATTATTTATGGTCATCTACGTTTTTGTTGTTCTTTTATGCGTTTATTTTCATCTTCAATATGTTGATGTAACATACTCACATATATTTCCCTTTCCCACGGCATCATCTCATCTAATTCACTCAAACTGTAATTGTGATGTTGCATCATACCAAAATTAAGTTTGTAGTAGGACTCCAAACTATCATGTGAAAGGGCTATACTAAAAAATTCTGCATACCCTCAATCATAACTTCACCCTCTTTTTTAGTTTTAGGGTTAGTAACCATAATTCTTTTTCTTAGTTTAGGCATAGTATCAAAGAAGTTCTGAACCTTTTGAAATTGGTCAGTGTTCATGGATTCAATAAACTCATCCACTTCCTTTTTACTCATGTCTTCATATACTTCATTCTCATCAAATATACATTCTAGGCAATCACGAATTACACCGAAAGTCAAGTCAACAGTTTTAGTTTTGCCACCAGTATATTTACTGATATCTACCATCGAAGGATATTTGAACTTCATACCAATCTTATCAGTAATCATTACCTCTGGAGAATGGTCATCATTTCTCTCAATCTCAACTTCAGATAATTTAAGTTTTACTGGTACTTTTGTTTCGCCGTCATCTGGACAAGTAACTTGTAACTCAACCTCATCACCAACTGACTTAGAACGAAGTTGTAAGAACATATATTCAATGTCAAATGTGGGGAGTTTTTCTGGTGTCTTGATTACGTTGTCGGTACAGTTTCTAACAATGTCACACATGGCCTGTGCCATATCTTTTTCGTTACCTGTTTCCTGTGCAATCATCAAGACCTTTTGTTCTTTAACCAAGAACGGACGGTATTTAATTTTTTCCCCTGTAGAGGGTACTTCCATCTCATACGATGGGGCGTTTAACTGTGGTAATGCCATACTTATATTCTCCTAATGCATTATGTTAATCATACAGAAAGTCTCTTCCAATTTCTATATTGGAACGATACTCCTAATTTATTTATTGTGTTTGTTGAAGCGTGTGATAGAGCAATAACTTCTATTGCCTTTGGATACACATCAAATAACTCAACACCATAAATTCTTCTTTCATCTTTATCTCTGTCAAGTAGGAATATTTTCAATCCACCTGTGTATTCTTTATAATAAGATAAATCAAATGTTTCTGGATTGATGACTGTATTCTGCCATTCTTCCATAAGAATTCTTTCACTCATATCATTACTTAAATAGAATGATGCTGAAACCTCTCCAAATGTGTTGCCTTGAACTACTTCAATGGGTGGGCCATAGATATTGAAATCACCAACAGTACGAAGGTTTCGGCCAGGAATAGATATGCTTTCACATCGAATATTTAATTCTCTAGTGGATTGGTCTGATTTGTTTGGAATTGTAATTTCAACTTCATATCGGTTTGCATAGGTAAATCCATTATTTGCTAAACCGTCCAAAGTTTTTCTACTTGGGAACATTGCCTTTGCCATTAAATCATCTTCCTTGAATCTGCCCACACTTCACTGGTGGACGCTTTCTTAAATCTTTGTACTGGTAACATGATTGCAGTTAGATTATCTTCATCATCAATCTTACGAAACATAGAACGTGTATACCCAAACAAATATCTTTTGATACATGGTTTGGTTAATCTATTCTTTTCTATTGCACTGATATTTAAACTGTCACCCCCTGCTGCATCAAGAAGTCTTGCTCTTAACGCATATGGTAGGTAGTGAAAGTTAAGACCAAGGAAACCACCTTCCATACTCTTCAATGGAAGTACGAGAGGAAACGTATCATAGTACGGTAATTTGTTTCTACCCTTTGGAGAATATACAAACATATTCAAAGATTTTCCAACTGGTGTTTTACTTAATTTACCAGTACGCAACAGTTCAGGCACACTAGGTGTGCCCAATTCTTTAATACGATTACGATACCATTTGAACGGTTCATTACCTGTTTTTATCTGGTTCGATATCTGGTCGAAATAATTTAACTCTGCCATACTTCTATTTATATCATCAATTCAACTTCAGTTAAGATGATAAACTCCATATTTCTGTCCTTACACCACTCTTTTGCGTTCATCCACTTTGCTTCATTGACTGCAAAGGTACGCACCTCATTGATATATTTCTTAGTCTTGCGTTTGGGTGTTCTTGGGGGTTTGCATTGTGACTTAGGTTTGACCTCAACAACCCACTTCTTTGGGCCTGTATTAGTTTTAACCTTGACATAGAAATCTGGGAAGTATCGGTGTATTTTGCCGTCAATGGGTGAACGGTATGGTATGAAGAACTCTTCAGAACCCCATTCAACTATCTTATCGTTCATATCGCAATACACCATGAACTTACGTTCCCAGAGACTACGATAAATAATATTAGAAGGGTCACCCTTATATTTTTTTGGATTGGATGGACTATATCTTCCACGGTATGCCATTACATTACACCTAAATAAATAATATACAAGGATATTTATAACGATGCCAGGAAATTTCAATCCAATGCAAGGAACACCGTTCCTTAACAGTACTCTTTCATACCCAGAAGGTTTGGGTGGTAAAGAACAAGGTCACTATGTCCAGTTCTTTATTAATGAACAGGAAAACGCAAACATCAACTATGGTGGTGGTGGAGCGCCTGCATCTGGAGCAACCCCTGCTGGTGGTGGAGTATCTACTTTATCTGTACCAAGAGCAGCAACTAGAAGACTTGCATCTTCAATTTCATTATATATGCCCGCAACTGTAGGATTGCAACAAGAATCAAAATACGGTGAGGCAGAAATTGGAGCATCAGTTGCAACTGCAATTGCATCATATAAAGGGTACAATGAAGGACAAGGATTTTTAAACACAATTGGTACTACAAGTGGTGCATTGGGTAGTGCAATTAGTGAAACTGGTGCGAATGCATTAAAGTCAGCACTTGATGCTGGTGCTGCTGGAGCAAAGGCGTCACAAGAAATTGCAAATGGTAAGGTTTTTAACAATCGCATGGAAGTAGTATTTGAAGGTATTAGTAGAAGAGAGTTTTCTTTTACATTTAAAATGATGCCCAAGTCACAAAATGAAGCGGTAATGGTTAGACAAATTGTCAATCAATTCAGATTTTACATGGCACCAAGCTTTGATGGAGCTCCAAGTACATCAAGAACTTTCATAGTACCAGCAACATTCGATATCGAATATCATTATAGTGGTGGTGTAAACAGTTTCTTAAACAGAATTTCAACATCAGTTTTAAAGACTTGCAACGTAACGTATGGTGGAGAACGAGTGCAGTTCTTTAAACCAATACAAGGTGACGGTGCCTCTCCTGTGGAAACTCAAATTGAGTTGAACTTTCAAGAACTGGAAGTTATTACAAGAGAAAAAATCAACGAAGGATTCTAAATGTCTTATTTTTCCATGTTTCCAAATATATCATATGACGCAAAGGGCGATGGTAAACTTAATCAGTATAAGGATATCTTTCGTAGGGTGAAACTTACTGCACAAACACAGTTGGTAGATTTTGACTACTATGATGTACAGGACGGTGAAGCACCAGAGATTATCGCACACAAGTATTATAAGGATGTTGGATTGCACTGGACGATACTGATAGTCAATGATATCGTTGATTACTACCATGATTGGCCCATGTCACAACAGACATTTGAACAGTATGTAAAAGAAAAGTATACTAATCCAGATGCGATACATCACTATGAAATTACTCAAACATCTGGTGATACAACAGAAGTAATTGATGTTGGTATGAACACTACAGACTATGCTTCTGCAACCGCTGTATCAAACTATCAATATGAACAGAAGTTACAAGAACAAAAATCACAGATACGATTGATACAACCTAGATACATTGAAGATTTCGTAAAAGAGTTTGAGACAAAAATTAAAGAAGGTGCATAATGGCAAAGTCTGACTTGCAATTTGCGGGCGAGTTTCTAGTTGAAGAATGCAAACTTTTGACTACCAAGGGAACAGAACTCGACATCAGTGGTGTAATTGAATCTATCAATATCTATGAGGATATATTCTCCATGACAGTTAGTGGAGATATATTATTCAAGGACACAAACAATCTGGTATTGAACGCACCAATTATTGGTGAAGAAAAACTAACACTCAAACTTCAAACACCACAAACATCTCCTAAGACACACAATGAAGAACAGACTATCATTGATTATGTTGTCACACCATTACAGGTATATAAGATTAACACCGTTCAAACTGTTGGTGAAACTTCATTAATGGTTTCACTTAACTTTACTACACAAGAAGCATTTCGTAATCAGATTTCTAGAATATCACAATCATACAAAGGTGAACCATCTGAGATTGTAGAAAAGATTATACGAGATGCAAACTATCTGGACTCGACCAGAAAATTGTTCGTAGAGCCTGCCGCAAACTTGGTCAAGATGGTTGTGCCAAACAAAAAACCATTCAACACAATTCAACACTTGTGTGAGATATCAAATTCAAAACAGAATAAAGACGCACCATCATATGTGTTTTACGAAACAATCAAAGGGTTTCATTTTAGAACTATTGATGGACTATGTACACAAGAGCCTGCAATGGTATACAAGGAAAACATACCAAATTCTTTAGATGAAAAAAAGGTAATAAATCCTGTAAAAAATTTAGAAACTATCAATTCTTTCAATGTTTCACCGACCAAAGATACTATATATAATATGAGTAAAGGATTCTACTCTTCCAAATTAAGGGTGCATGATTTGTACAATAAAACAGTCAAAGACTTTGACTATAGTTACTTGGACGAATTCGATAAAGACACTCACACAGATGGAGACTCACCCATCATTTCAAAGTCATCAGATGCTAGAACACAAAAGAAGTTGACGGATTACCCAGATACAAAACTTTTTGTTTCTACAACAAGTGCAACCAAACACTTTCAAGAGGGCGATGAGTACCCTTATCAAAGTGATAATCTAGATAAAACATTGCAGAGAAGAATGTCCAGATTAAGACAACTCAACAGGGGTATTAAATTACAACTAGAGGTGCCTGGACAAACATTCATTGAAGCAGGAAATATCGTTCAACTAGACATTGGTTCATCATCTGCAAATACAGGTGACAAATTGGATAAACAGTTATCTGGTAAACATTTAGTTACTACAATCAGACACGAATTCACTATTGGTTCAGACCCTAGACATAGAATTTACATGGAAACTGTAAAGGATAGTTTAGAAGAGGACTTTCCATCTGCGGGCCCACAATACTCTAATACTGGGTCTGCTGAAAAAATAATCGTATAAGAGGAGGCATCAATAACAACTCAAGAAATCTTTGTCATGATAGTTAAATCACATAGAGAAGGAATTCACATGAAAGCGAAACAAAAACAAAAGTTAAAGAAGTTCACTAATTTGCAGAGACAGACAAGGGAGTTAGAACCTATGAAACCAGAGGAATATAAATACATACAAGAGTTGTTAGAGAAAGTAGACCATGAAAACATTTCACGAATTACAAGAGGGAGTTTACGACCCCAATATATTTAAAGCCATATTCATGGCTGGTGGGCCTGGAAGTGGTAAGTCGTATGTAGCGAAACGAACCACTTCCGGCCTCGGTCTGAAAATGGTTAACAGTGATGATATCTATGAAAAGATGTTGAATGATGCTGGTCTAGACACCACACCAGAAGACATCTATTCAGACAAAGGACAAGAAATTCGTGGGCGTGCAAAAGGTGTTACCTCTCGTATGAAGAAGACCTTCCTTGACGGACGTTTAGGACTTATCATTGACGGTACAGGTAAAGACTATGCTAAAATTGCAAAACAGGTGCAAGGTTTAAAGTTACTTGGATACGAGTGTTATATGATATTTGTAAATACCTCATTAGATACTGCACAGGAACAAAACGCAAAACGTAAACGTACTCTACCAGAAAAAGAAGTTGCTACCATGTGGAATGAAGTCCAATCAAATATTGGTGGATTTCAAAGACTGTTTGGTAACAGTAACTTCATCATTGTTGATAACAACATGGCTGGTGAAGATGTATTCACAAAGGTCTGGAAACGATGTATGTTACTGATTCGCAAAAAGGTCACGAATCGCATCGCAAAAGCGTGGATTGCGAAGGAACTCGCTAAAAAGAACACAAAATAATTTACAAACCCTTGATTTTCAAGGGTTTTTTTTTGTAAAAACCTCTTGACATTTGTTATCAAAACAGGTAGAATGATAATATAACTGAGAGAAGAGGTTTATATTATGTACAACAGTTCAACAGATGCTTACCAAGGTGCTGCAAAAATCATGTCTCATGATTATGCAAACAAGTACGCTAATTACTGGTCAAAGAAACAGAAGGTAATTAAGACAGGTAAAGCCAACTTCAAAGATGCTGGTAGACAAAAGACTTACAACGCAGAGTTCGCTGCGATTGCAGAGTATCGTGCGAAGTATCCTAACGATGTAAAATTCAAACGTCTGAATTGGAAACAGTCAGAACGATATTTCAAGAAGGTTGCAAAATCTAAAACCTATCAATCCCTGTGTAAGAAAGAAGATGCGTCACGTTATGGTCGATTAGACCCATCACTTGAACTCGCACACTTTCGTGGTGCAACCGCTGGACAGGCGACTTGGTATGGTACAATGCGTCTTCAACAAAACAACTGTCCTTACACAATCATTCATGAGTTTGCTCACCTATGTGGTAATATGCACCATGACATTGGATTCCGTAGGGATGTAATTAAACTGTCTTCACGTTTCTTTGGAACTGAATTTGCAAAGATGCTCAAGGGTCAGTTCAAGAAATCAAAACTAAAAGTAACAGTATCACAACATATCATGACACCAGAGAAGTGGATTGAAAGTGTGATGCGAATGGAAAAGATAAGAGAAGGAAATATATGATGAGTGAGAAAGTTCAAAAGTTAGAATCTTTATTAAAGAAACTAACAGTGTTATATGATGAAGCTATAGAACTTGCTGATAGTGATACAGCTCATGCAATTAGTGTTGCAGAAGATACACTAATAGGCACAATTAAATTTGAGAAAGGAAATATATGATGAAAATATATTTGGATATGGATGGAGTGCTTGCAGACTTCTTTACAGGGTTTGCAAATCACTTTGGTAAAGACCATTGGAAACAAATCCAGAATAAAGAGAAGTCGATACAAGAGCTACAGGGTACTGACTTCTTCAATACACTTGCACCGTTTCCATCGACTATGGAGTTGGTCAATTTTGTCCAAACACTTGTCGGTGATGACAATTGGGGAATATGTTCGTCACCATTAAGAGGTGATAGAGACAACTCTGCATATTGGAAAAGAGTTTGGTTGACCAGACACTTTATTATGCCAAACGTGGAGAACCTTATATTCACTGGCCAGAAAGAAAACTTTGCGATGGACAAGATTGATGGTACAGAGAATGTATTGATTGATGACAAACCAGACAATGTAGGTAGATGGACTGCAAAAGGTGGTATCGGTATCAGATATCAGGCCAATGAGGATAGTCTTGTCATACTCAAACAAAAGTTGATAAAAGTTGTA
>UEXN01001302.1_pt1 | contig 20549 bp, 26 predicted proteins | sample 1796711 | NCBI WGS metagenome assembly UEXN01 (sample SAMEA4772470, study PRJEB27181) | metagenome | reverse complement strand
TTTTCTTTGCCATTTTTTCTGCCTGTATTCCTATGTCCGTAAGATCTAAGTACTTTTCTTCGTTCACTAAACGTTCTATATATAGGTGGAGCGCGGTTCCAATTTTACCAGCGTCAGATATAATTTTCTCTGCAGCTGCTTCTCCGACTTTTGCACGCCACTGTTTTAAAAATGATTTATCTTTAGTTTTATTTAGTACAGTTGTAACAGATGGTAAGCTTTCACCATCGGGTGTAAGATACAGACGGGAATCACCATCCTGTCTTTTTAACTCTGCGTAATTATATTTCTTAATTAATTGCACACATGCTTATAGCATAAATGATGCAAGTCCGCCACCTTTTCTTCCACGCGGATTCATTGGCATTCTATTAATTTCATCTCTTTTATTAATAGCTTTTGAATCATTATGAATGTTTCTTATCTGTTCCATTTGTCCTCTGTCTACGTAATTACGGGCTGGTTCGTAACGTGGATCAAATTGATCTTGTAAATTATATACCAGGCGATGAAAATCTGCATTATTAGCATTATTCCTGTCACCATATCCATAATCACCTTGGTAATAATGCATTAGCTCGTGTCCTAAAGTGCTCATTGAATCATCATAATATCCTTTTTCATTAAACTCTCCTAAATTATTAACATTTCTACTTGCTAAATTTTCATCATCCATTCCTACTTGTCCAGGAAATTGGTTATCATTATATATTCCAAGAATATTCATAAAAGTAACAGGTTCTCCTCCTATATCATAAACGGTTTGTTTATCATCAAGATATCTTTGGGCTCCTAATTTTGCTGCTTCGTGTTCTTCTACAGGAAAAAATGTACTAGATGGATTGTAAGGATTAAGTTCTGTGTTTACTTTCATTCCTGGTTTAAAAGAAAGTCTACCATAAGCGCTTTCATCTTCAGGAAAAGTTGCTGCGTTAGGATTTGTTCTTCCATACATTAACTTGTTTATGTTGTTGTATTCTTCTTCTGTTCCACCCATTAATAACCATTCTCCTAAAGGCATAGAAGACATTTCATATGTATCTTTGTCATCTATGTATCTTCTTTCGTCAAAATAATTAGGATTCATGGTGTCCATTGCATCATAACTACGAGGTGCAGAAAACCTATCATCTCGGTATCCTTCAGGTCTTTCGTGTATAGGATAATAATTACCTTCGTAACCTTCAAGAAGATCACGGTAAGTTTTATCATCATACACTCCGCGATTAGATTGTGAATAATAGTCTAATAAACCAGGCCCTACATTTACAAAACCAAAGTTACCAGTAGGTGTGTTGTCTAAATAATCTTGCGCTTGTAGAAAAAAAGGAGGAAGATTAGAATAATCATCTGTTTCATCTTCATAGTAAGGACTATCTTTATAGGCTTCCCATTTATTATCATAGATTTTATCATTGTATCTATATTTATAAATACTATCAGCTCTATGTTCGTGATCGTGTCCTGCTGCCATCGTTATTAACAGTTCTGCATTTGTTCTGCCATTTCGCTCGCGCGATTTGGTGTCTGTTTTGCCCAACGTGAATCAAGCATTTGGACATGCGCTTCAAAATAATTGGGTGGATCCTCTTGAAGCGCTGCCCACATTTTTCGGAACTTGGAAACTCCTGTCCCCCCAAGCTGAAAAATCATTTCGATGATTATAATTTTTGCATCATCACTTATTGTTAAATTAGAACACATGTCATCTGCTTGATCAATTGCAGATTGTAAATCTTTTTCTAAAACTTCTTCTAAGTATTCTTTGTCATATTTTTTACCATCTTCCCAATGGTCTTCCACGCATAGATGGCCGTAGCCCACGGTTCTTTTATTTAAGGTATCTAAATAAACGGTGTCTCGAAATCCTTCGTGTTTTTTTACTGACTCTAAAAGTTTATCGTGGTTCATTATCTATCCAATTTTTTATTTATATTTTTAAGTTCTGTTTCCATTACTGCTATGCGTACTTCTATTTTTGTAAACATTAGTAAAGCTTCTTCTATTCTATCCATATCTTTTTCCATTGCACTAACGCGTTGCGATGTCATTCCCCACGTCACACCAAGTGCTATAAAGATTCCTGTAATCCACACTGCATCTCTAATGCTCATGGTTTTTTAATCCTTTTAACTATTTTTTTAACAGTCTTTGATTGTTTTTTATGCATAGCAGATGCTTTATTTAATTCTTTTGATACTTTTTTTAATTTTTTTGTTATTTGTTTTTTCATGATACTAAAGATATAAGTCCACCTCTTGCTGCCATTCTTGGGGCTGCTTGGTTAGCTAAAGCTTGGTCCAAGTTGCCTTCATAAAGAGAAGCCGCAGCTGCGGAATTCATGTTAGGGTTTTGTAGTATTGACGAACCAAGACTAGACATGTCTGCTTCATCGGCGAAGAAATTTGATTCTGGCGCAGGCGGATTTTGTATTCTGTCAAGAGCTTTATTTATAGGAGAAGTTCCAGGGGTTCCCATTGTATCCTCTGCTATACCTTTTCCTTGTTGATAAATATCACTTATGGCTTCTTTAAAAATTTGTGCACTTTCTTTAACAGGTGCCACATTCTTTCCTACAGTTTCTCTATATCGTTGATCATTTTCTACTTCGTATAATTCACGGTCAAACTCTTTCCATTCTTCTGGACGTAGTCTTACAAGTCTAACAAAGTTAGCAAGTCTAGTTTGTTCTGGAAGAGTATCATCCATCATTCTTGTAAAAGCACGAAGAGAAGGAGGGCTAGTCATTATACCACCCATGTATCTTACAGCGTATGCTAAACCTACAGGAACTACCCATCCAGTAAAAGATCCTAAAGCACCAGCTGCGGCTCCAGTTTTCATTCTTAGTCCTAAAGCTGATTGAGGCATTGCAGATGCAATACCAGATCTAATACCACCCATTACGGCACGTCTTGCCATGAAAGTACTAATTTGTGGAATACCGTTTTTAGCTGCGGCTTCCATAACAGTAGCAAAGTCAGCTAAATCTCTTTGCGTTGGCAGTTGAGCTGCTTGTCTCGCAGTTATACCGTCTGGCATAACGGATCCAGCTTTTCTTAAACCTTCATTAAAGTTTACATTATCAAATTCTAATACTTCTCCTGTACGTTGATTTGTTTTAACAAGTTTAGAAACTTGTGGACCAGGTAATGCTTTTTTAAATAAATCTCCTAGCGGATTATCTTTTCCTAAACCAAGTGCTTCTTTAAATGCTTGTCCATCAAAAAGTTCAGCACCATCTACTTGTTTTATAGAATTATTAAATACTTTATTTAAATAAATTCCTAAACCTTGGTAGTATGCTTTATCTCCTACAATGTTTTTCATGACTGCTAAAGTTTGTGCAGCGTTAGCAGGGTCTGCTTTTGCTATATCTACAACACTTTGAAATAAATTAGACGCTTGTCTATCTGGATCTATTTGATTTAAAGCCATGCCAGTTCTTTCAATTCCACCTGTCATTGCTTTACCAGCTTTTGTTCCAAACATAAGCATTCCATTACTTACAAATGTTTCGTAATCTCTCCATAGTTTAGCTACTTCAGGTATGCCAGAGTCAGCTAATTTACCAATGTCAGATTCCCATGCTTTGTATAAATTCATAATATCGCCTTGGCTTTCACCATCAGCATTCTTCATCCATTTTTTATATAGCTCATCCATTTGTGAACGAAGCCCATAATACATCTCTATTGTTCTTGCACCAGCTACGCCTGGATCTATAATTTGTGTCTTTAAAAAATCTAAAATAGGTTCAGGAGTAACTTTAGGAATTTGTGAAGATGCTGCGTTTCCACCATACTGACGAGTATCTCCTGGAACAATCTGTCTTTGAGACATTCCTTTTTCATAAATTCTTTTTGCCATATTTACTAAATTAGTATCATCTACTACAGCACCATAATTTCTTGCTGCATCTAATAATGCATTTTGTTTTAAGTCAGCAGCATTAATAAAACCTCTAGCTGATGCATTTGCTAAATTTTGTACACGCACACCATGTTCTGTAATATTAATTAAAGGAGCAAACGTTAGTTTTTGAATAATACTTTCACCAAGATCCATGTAAGCATCCATTTGTTGTGCTTTGTTTTTATAAATAGCACCACCAATAACTGGTGCTCTTCCAAACATTTTTACACCTCCTGCTAAAATAGGTGATCCTACATCTGATCTTTGAACATTAGTTCCTGTTCTAGTATTTAATTTTGGTGCCATATCCTCAAACTTATTAAGAGGCATTTTTAATTCAGACGGACTTAAAAAATTAAATACAGGGCTACGCATTAAACGTGTTACAGCTTTACCAATAACGGGTATGTGCATTGTAATATCTTCAGCTCTTGGACCTAAAGTTGCAGCAACAAACTTTTCAGTTTCTGGATCTACTTTATTAAAGTTACTAAATTTTCCTGACCCATATAGTCTTTGTTCAGCAGATAAAATATCAGTACCAGTAGCTACTCCAGAACCTGCACGAGGTTTAAACATTCTAAAACCTTTTTCACCAATAAAATTTCTTAATCCATAATAAGCTGGTCTTATTCCAAAAAACACACTACTTACACCAGCATCTATAACCATATCTTTAACAGCGCTTTTCATTCTTTCCGTTTGATCAGGTCTGTTAATTCCAGTTGGACCAAAAGTTGCAAGCTCTGGAATTATATCTCCGATTAAATTTTTAATTTGATTGTCACTCATTTGTAAAGTTTTTTTAGCAACACCGGCTCGGTTTAAAATATCTAATTCCATTTCATAACCATAGTCAGCTGCACCAACTCCAATAGCACCCCCAGCTACAGCTCCTAAAGCTTTAGCCCACCAAGGTCCTGGGGCCTTGATATTTTTAGTGCCGGAACGAGCCCAACCTGCTTTCATTCTATCTACGGTGCCTTTTGTTCCATATCTAAAAAAATTTCCAAAAGCATCTTTAAGAACTGGACCAGCTCTATATCCTTTTAGTGATCCAACTGTTCCAGCTATAGCTTCTTGTGTGTATTCTATTGCAGGATAAGGATTAGGACTAGACGTATAAAAACCAAATTCATCTTCAGCTAACAAACTGCTAGGCGTTGCTGTTATAAAGTCTTTTGAACTAAGGCCCATGGATCTTACATAATTATTAATATCTTGGTCTAATTCAGCCGCTAATTCTGGTGTCCAGTTAGGATTTTTTTCTTTAGCTGTATGAATAATATTTACTACATTATCTCTAACACTATCTCTTTTCTCTCTATAAGTTTTCATGTTAGCAAGTTGTACTGCTCTTGCGTCTAAATCTTTTTGTGATGCAACAAAAGGATTGTCTTTTCCAAATGGTGCGCCACCTGGAATTAACATGTTACCTAATGTTTGAGGAATTGCAGCTACTGCTTGAACGGCAGGCTGATAAAATTTTCTAACTGTACTAGAAATTTCTTCGGGTTTAGTTTGAGGAACACCACCTTCTGTTACACTTACAAATTCTTTATCTTTAGCTCCTAAATTAGAAGCTGCTTTTTCAAATTCTTTTATTTGATAATTTTTATTTGCCATTAGCCCCATTTCTCCAATAAACTTTCGTGTGTTACTTTATTTTTTTGCATATCTTCTTGATGATTCATATCTATATTACCTTGTGTGCTTTTAAGCCAACTTTGATACGTTTGACCTCCACTTACATCTGGTCTTAAATATTCTCCTTTGTTTTGTGGTTGTTGTAACCAATTATAATAAGAATTTTCTAAGTTTTTAGAACCTTCAATTGTAAAGAAATTAGAGTTATCGTCAGGATTCATTCCTGCTAATTTTAAAGCACCTGCCATGTTATCATATAACTGATTATAAATACGCATATAGTTTTGAACTACTGCTTGGTCTGTTGTACGACCTCCAACTCCTGTTAATTTAACATCAGCAAATGATCTTCGAAGAACGTCTGCTAACATACGACCAGTTGGCTGTCTGTCTCTTGCCAACATTAAACCTAATGTTGTTTCAAAAGTTTCTAGCACGGATCTTTCACCACCAGATTGTAAAAGTTTATTAAAAGAATCTGATACTACATACGCTCTAGCTGGGTTACCATCTACATCTACACCATATCCACCATCTTCTAATTCTGCACCATACCTATCTTGATTTAATCCATTACCTCCATACTTATTTGTTTTATCTATAAAGACTGGTATCTCTATGCCATTCACATTCATTGTTCCATTAGAACTTTCACGTACAGCAAAACCACCACCTGTAGGATCAGTAGAATCAAATTCTCCTGCTATTATATCCCCTGTAAATTCTTCAAAAACTTCAGCTAGTGGACCTACTATTTTTCCAAATTCACCTGAAGCACCAATAAGATCAGGACGATCTATAATCATTGGAAGTATTTCGTTAGCTAATGGTATTAAACCACGTTGAACGTAGTTAGCATATTTAATTTGAGCGTTGGCGTCTGATCCTAAATCTTTGTTTACAGTTAATTGATCAGGATAACTTAAACCATAAGCTCCTGAACCTTCACCAGCTTCTACAAACTCAAACAAATTCATTCCATAATTTTTATTAAGTTCATAAAATTTAGTTTCTTCTGGACTTGTTCTTTTAACTGTCATTAATCTTAAAGGTTTTTCTAATTTAATAGGTTGACCGTCTTGTCCTATAGCTAATGAACCATCAGCATTTGTTTTAAAGTTTTGATATACTTGAACATAAGGACCACTACGATCACTCATTTTATCCATTTGTGAAAAATATAAATCTAGAGCAGCTGCGTTTATTTCACGCTCTGCTTTTTGTTTCTCTATTCCCATTTGAAATAACATGGGCGCTGTTTGTGCGCCAGCTTGTCCTACCACATCAAAAAATCCACGGAGACCAGGTTGATCAGTTCTCCCTGACATTAAAGCTGTTCCTAATTGTAAAAGTAAAGCAGTTTGTTGTAAATTATCTCCACCAGAAGACTCTCCTAAAAATTGTTTAATAACATCTTTGTAATTATTAATACGTTGAACACTATCATTATCAATGTAATCAGCAATATCTGGATCATTAGATAGTTCAGTAGATGCTTCATCAGCTCCTGTAGAATCAGGTGCAACGTTATTATCCATAGAATCTATATTTTTATTTTCTTCTTGATTAGCTTGATTTACAGAATTTTCACTAGGTCCTACTGGTTCATTATTAGTGCTTTCATTTTTAGATGTTACATTACTAATGTCTGTAATGTCTTCAGTAATATCTATTTGTGAAGTATCTGTAATACTATCTATTGCCAAAGGACCAAGTCCACCGGCAATAAACATTCTAGCACGAGGATCTTGTGCACCACGTGACATTCTTTGAAATAGAGGTCTTAGTATAGGTTTAACCATATTAATCCTAACTACCTTTTAACGCTTGATATCCTGCTAGTCCTGTAATACCAGTTCCAACCGCTTGCGCTAATGGATTTGTCATTGGCGATGTTCCCATCGTTGTTGACATACCACTAGAAGGCATACCTTGATAGATATCACTAACAAAACCAAGACGTTGATACGGTTCATACAGTTGTTGTAACTGCTGCCTGTATTGTGCATCTGATATTTGTTGTGCTTGTTGTTGCTGTACAGAACCTGCTGACATCGCTGATGCTACATCCCCCTGTTGCAGTGCCTGCTGTTGTGCTCCTAATCCTGCAATTCCTTGAGCTGCGGATTGTTGTCTTGACATTTGATTACTAAATTGTTGCTGTGCTTGTTGCTGTGCTTGACCATAATTTTGCGCTTGCGCTTGTCCTACTGCTTGTGCTCTTTGTGTACCTAACTCTGCTGTTTGTATGCCTGATCTAGAACCTCCAAAAGCTCCTGCTTGAACAGCTGACATGTCTGCTTGATTTTGCATTTTATCAAATTGTCTTTCAATTCCACCAATAACTTCATTTTGATATGGATTCATGTAAGCTTGATAAGAATTAGGATCATACGCTTGAGTACTATCCATTAAATAATTACTAGCTTGATTTAAGTAAGGTTGAAAAGTTCCTAATCCTTGTTTTGTTCTATCAAAAGCTTCGTTTTGTAAACCGGTAAAATTAGAGACTTGTTGACCAGGAATAGTAACAGGATCTTTTGCAAATCCTGAAGCTGTGTCCATTAACTGAAGCTTACGTGCTTCTATTTGTGGGGCTTCTCTTGTAAACTGGGTACCAAAGGTAGTGCCAGATGGATCTGCTCCGTCAGATAATCCTGGTATGCTCATAATATTTTCCTATAACTTTTTCCTACTTCTTTCATTTCTAAACGTTGAGCTAGTTTATCAAAACTACCTACTTGTGTAGAAACATCAAAAATAACTTCTTGTGCTCCTTGCATTTTTGACCAGTCTATAAATTTTTTCATCATTTGTATTCCAGTCATTTTTCCGCGCTCCTTGGGAACTACGTATAGTTCCAATTGTTTTGCAAATTTATCTTTACTATAAGGAAACTCCAACAAACATCCAATCATAAACCCTGTTGGTTTTTCCTCTTTCAACGAAACAATCCCAAACATGTTAGGTTTGTTCATTGTTGCAAAGAAATAGTTTATAACTTTTTCTTTGTTAATTTTAACTCTATTCCCCCAAGCAGATTCTTTTAAGAAGTCTTTGCTTACTTCTTGAATCCAATAGAGATCTTCCTTTTGGAAAAATCTCCACTCCATTTTTATGCGACCTTTTCCTCCATTGTTTCAACTAATGTTTCAGATTCAGGATCTAAAGAATTCATCATATCATACATTCTTTTTGCACCTGCATATCTATCACCACCACCTAAATTTTCTACAGCTTTTGCTGTAACAACAAACTCTCCATCGCTTAGCATTGCCGGAATCTTATCTTCTTTTGGTCCACCTGGGCCACTGACCTCGCCTCCTGCATTACCATACATGTACTTAGAATTAATTTCGTCAAAAATTTCTCTAATTTCATCGTCATCCATTTTCATAATGTCTGATGGATCTATGTTACCATAACCATCTAATAAATGACCACGCATTTCGTCTACTCCAATACCTCTTCTGTCATCAACAGAAGCTTCTTCAAAAATATCTAAATCTTCTATGCCTTCGTATCCTGGACCTTGAACAATTTTTTCTACGTTAATATTTTCTTCATCCATCATTCCAGAACCGCCGTTAGCATAACCTTTTACTTCTCCACCATCAGCGTATGGTTTAAAATCAAAAGACTCAGGAACGTAACTATAGTAAGGATTCATCATATCCTCATACATTTGTTTCATTCTTTCTTTTTCTCTTCTTCTCATTTCTTCTCTAACTTGATCTTCATCTGGTTGTCCACCAGTATACCCAGCGAGTAATGGTAGTGCTGATCTTAAATCAAATGATCCAGCTGCTATGTCGTTTCCTAAAATTCCTGTTCTTCCCGTTTGATTTCTTAATAAATCTTCAAAATTCATACCCGGCATTGTTTTGTAAGTAGGGCTTCCTGCTTGGGAATATGTTGGGAATCTATCTCCATATCCTCCTTTAAATGTTTCATGAGGAAATCCTGGACCACCCATTCTGTTTTGTACAGGAGGCGTTCCATATCCAGTCATACGAGGATTTTCCATTCCTGTTGGTATCATGAAGTCTGATCCACCACGTTGTTTTAATACATCAAATGCACTAATACCACCTTTACCATCTAATTGATTAGCAAAAGCATTAGCTTTCATATAAGCAAAAGGTAAAGAAGAAAGAGCTCCATACAATGCAGCTTTCTCTGGATTCTTTTGGCCCATTAGTCTAGCTAAACCATAACTTGTTAAACCACCAGTTACAGGTGCTTTAAGAAGCATAGGCATGGCACCAAACTTACTGCCATATCCTCCTAGTAGTGAACCTAGTCCACCCATTTTTCCTCCACCACCCATTAGCGCCATTAATTTAGGGGACAGATAAGGTGCAGCTGCCATGGCTGCTATTGGTAATAAAGGTTTTGCTTTTTTAACTATGTTTTTTATGGCTGAATCAAAAAAACCCACTATAAATCTCCTGCTATACTCTTAATTATTTTATGGATGGCTACAGAAACTTTAACGTCACGTCTAATGTGGTGTACTTCTGTATCAGTTGCAGGGTTACTAACATCATCCTCAGCTTCTTTATCTGAGCCATATTGTTTTCCTGTTTCAGTATTAGTAATAGTTACTTCGGCTGGCACGACAATTTCAGGAACTTTTTCTCCATTTACCGTGGTCCATTTTACTACACTATCATCTTTTATAGGCATATTTACTCCTTATATCAAGTATTATTATTAATTTCAAGCACCGAAAGCACTACATGTAGCCTGTCTGCGTTGCCTGGGGTAACTGTAATCTTCTCTGCTTGCTTGGCTATAAGAGGTTGGGTCAATAATTCTACAGGAACCGCGGCTCCTACCACTATATCTTTACCTAAGCTAAACTCCACATTTCCTGCATCTGTAATGGTTGCTGTAATTGTGCTGCCAGATCCTGAGTCATCACTAACTCTAATAGATTTAATGACAGCCTGTATCCTATCTGGCACTGTATACAAAATAACAGGATTCGTATTTGTAGCTAAGTCTGCTTTATAATTTGTGTATATATTACCCATTAAACCACGCAAAAGCTTCATCATCATTACGCAACGTTTCCGGCGTGTAAGTACTATTAAGCAGTAAAATTAATTGTTCTAGGTTTGCAACTAGTTTATCTATTTGTACCTTATCATATTCTAAAGCACCTTGAGGTGTTCTAGGTAAAACTATTTGTGCCATTATACTTGATACCCTGATTGTGGAAGAACATTTGTCTGTGCTCCTGGAGTCACTGGTTCGTTGCCTGCCGCATTTAAATAATCTTGATAGTTTGAGTAACCTGCTCCAGGTTGCCCCGGATCATTAAAAGCAACATATTTTCCCATGTCACCTTCTGGTCGAAAACCAGTACCAATTGCTGCTGTTTGTTGTAATGGTGATTGATTAGACACAAGTTCATGTGCAGGAAATTGTAACCTGTCTCTTATACCAAAGGTATCTAAAAATTTTCCAAAAGAATTACCATAACCGATTGACATTTCTTCGCCCATAAACTCAGCCATTCTAGATATTCCAGGCGTTGGCCCTCGATAGCCATGACCCCCTTGTAAGTAGTTACTATATTCACTCATAATTCCTGATCTATCTGTTAAATCTAAATTTTCATTTCGCTCGTAAGGGGAAAAATTTGGCTCTATAATTCCTGGCCCACTTATTTTTTTTGGTGGACCACCTGGACCTGGCTGTAAAGTTTTGCCTGGTTTAAAATCATCAAATTTAGTTAGGATAGAATCAATTCCTGTTTGTAAATTTCCAATAGAAGTATTTAATGCATTGAAATCAAAAGGTTCTTGTAGTGGGCTTTGAGTCTGTTGTTGTAAAGGATTTTGACCCATTAAATTATTTTGTTTAGCTATTTCGTCAGCATAATAAGCTCCTCCTAATTCATAATTTGCCATTATCGCATCCCGTCTTGTTGTACATCAGCTCTATACGTACCATAACGCCAGCTATCTCCTACACCTGTAGTCTTTATACTAATTTGTGCCTGTCGTCCACGTGCACGTGTATCTACTTTATTCGTTGTAGGCGTAACTGTGCTTGCTATTGTGGTAGCAGTTGAGGTAGGATATAATTTAAATAATAAATCAACATTTACATTACCTGCAATATTTTTAAAGTCGGGAATAAATCTTTTAATAGACATTAAATTTTCACCTGCCTGCGGAATAACAAAAGCACCAGAATTTAATTCTGACTCTAACGCTGCACCATTTGCATCTGTTCCAAATTCTTGCGCATACATTAATGCACGTCCGTTAGTGACACCAGATATTTCTGTTGCTGGTGATAAAGGTTTAACTGGTGTCGTTGAACTATTTGGATCAAAATCTAAAGCATAAGGAAAATCATATACACCTTTATCAACCCAAGAAGATCTAGCAAGATCTCCTATGGACCAAGTCTGTTCTTCATAATTATAAGTAACATATCTATCTATTTGGGATGAGCCATTAGAAGGATAAAACCATGTTACTTCATTAAACTCACTATTAAGACAAGCAAATGTATCTTTTTGTGACGCCTGGTCTATGTTTGTAAATACATAATCTTCTACACTGCACGGTATTTTTTTAACCGCACCATCAAACACGAAGAAAGAATCCTTACCCATCCAAAATGAGTTACCATTTTGTTCTACTGCTGAGTGTAATCCAATAGCACCACAGGCAGAACCTAACTGGGAAAAACCAAATGTAAAAGGTGCGCCTACTAATTGCATTTGATACAAAGCTGTATCTGTCCATACAAGTATAGCACCACGTGATCTTTTAGCAGTAATTAATTTACTACCATCTGTTAATCGTTGTGAACCAGATGTGTTAGTTGATGTAGGTGTCCAATCATTTTCATTTTCTTGATCAGACCAACGTATAAACATATCATCTTGTGTCGTTGTTCCTATAAGTTGTGTTCCAAAACATATTACATGTCTATCTGTACCAGATACTAAAACAAATCTATTTTGTGTTGGGGCATTAGAAATAATTACAGCTGCTACAGGGGTGCCTGCACTGTTTGATGTGTCCCAATAATAAAGAGAACCATTAAACTGGCATGCTAATAAATCTTCACCCCAAGTGTCCAAGGACCATTTACCTGAATCTAACTGTACTGAGTTAGGAGCCGCAAGACCAGCGCGTGTTGTGTTCCATGTAGATAATCCCCATGTGCCTGCACCCCAACCGTAACCGGCTATGGATGTTGCGGGGTTAGTATTAATTTCATAAGATGCTGTTGCTGTTGCTGCAGAAGCACCTGTACTTGTTGCATCAGCAGTCGCAGTAATTTTGTATTGCGATGTAGATACAACTTCTATTATTTCGTATTGTTTATTTTGTAGTGTAGCTGCAGGTATACCATTAACTGCACCACTAACACTTGTTATCGTAACAAAGTCACCTTCTATTGCACCGTTTGATGCATCTGTTACGGTGACTGTAGGAGAATTATTTACAGTTGTAAATCCTGTAATGTTACCAGTTGCTGTTGCGCGTGTTGGTGTAATATCGTACCACGCATCATTCTGGTATACATATAATTTTTTATTTGTTCCTGTTGCTAAATATTGTTCACCTCTAAGGTCAAACCAATCTACAATACCACGTGCTGCACCAATTAAAGTTTCTGTTGTAACGGTAATAAAGCCACCTATTTTTTCCGGGAGACCATATCTAAAACGTACATTCTTACCAAAAAACCACTTACCTTCCGCGCCATACTCAGTATCTTGTTGGTCTATTCCTGGTGCAATTGATACTTTTATTAAAGTCATTTAGCTCCTATACAGCTGTGTCGTAAAATCTAATCCAACGATCAGTGCCGTTAATACTTACGCGTATTGCTCCTACTTTATTAGCTGCTGTAGCTGTTGATGAAGATAAACTTCTTGTACTGTCACCAGCAGATGTGCCTTCAAAATAAATAAAATCTTCATCCACATCATCTTGATCTAAGTTTAAACATGATATACCACCAGCTGTGCTATTTTGATTAATTTCTAATTTACCATTAGAAGGTGTTGCTGAACCAATGGCTACTAAATCTGCACTTCCATCTATCATTAATAAATTAGGATCTGCATCTCCTTCAAATCTAGCATCATGACTTCCGCCATTATCATTAAAAACAAAATCAGCGTCTGTTACATTAAGTGCTGCTGTCGTCGTTACGCCAGCTAATGTTATAGCACCAGTTGCCTTAAACGTGCCTGCTACATCTAAAGTTGTAGCCGGTGAGTTAGTTGCAATACCTACACGGTCTGTGCTAGCATCTACTTTAAATAAATTAGATTCTGTTACACCAGAAAAAGTTGCATCTTTGTTAGCGCCTGCTGCGTTAAAAGTAAGATCGCCACCATTAAGTGTAACATCTCCTGTTGCCTCTAACGTGCCGTTAGCTTTAACATTACCCATGTCGCTAAAGACATCAAAAGCTGTGTTAGTTCCACCATCAACAAAGATAAGATGTTTTGCACCTTCTACTAGTGTTACTTTTGTTCCACCAGCTGGTCCAAATAATAAAGTATTACCGGCTCTCGTTGTTGTGTCTTCTACTAAATAAAAATTATCAACACTAGCAGCTGTTTCAACGCTAGTTGTTGCACCAAGGGTGCCTGTAAGTTTAAGTGTTATTTTAGCTGTCTGTGAAGCTGAACCATTACCGCCACTAGGGTTAGATAAGGTAGTCGTTGCGCCTGTAATAGGCACTGCAATAAATCCTTTTAATGTTTCTTCTACTTTTTCTAAGTTTTCGTTTGTTATTGTACCCCAAGTACCAGAGTTAGACCCAGTAGTCTGAAGATTTATTTTAATTATATTCGAGTCTGCCATTTTTCTCCTTAACCTGTTGGTACCACTGTCCAGATGTCTGTGTTAGAATCATCCACACCGTTCCATATTGTAAATTTAGGCGTCCCTACTGCAAAGGTTGCCCTCACTCCTTCTAATGTCACTGTAGCTGAACCTACTACTGTAACAGATCCTTGTGCGAACGTGGCTCTGACACCAGTTACGTCGTATTTAGATTCTATTGTAACATCTCCGACATCAAATGTCGAGCGAACTCCTGTCAATGTGATGTTTGCATCACCTGTAACTACAACAGTTCCTAAAGCAAAGGTTGCTCTTTGACCATCCAAGGTAATGTTGGCATCACCTGTAATTGTTAATGCACCTACCGCAAAGGTAGCACGTACACCTACTAAATCATCAATAACACTGTTACCTGTAACAGTGACTGTGCCCAGGTTAAAGGTTGCGCGTACCCCTGTAGGTACAACAACTATGCTGCCAAATGATGAAGGACCTTGCGAAAATGTTTCGGTCGCATATGCTGCTGCGCCGTAGAACATTAGGTGTTTGCCGTATCCCAAGCAGTTTTTAATTCATTATATTTTATCATAATATCTTCTTTAGAAATTGGTGTAAAATTTTCTAACCATTCTAATCTATCAACATTATCATTTATAATTGTAAATTTAGCATCTGCATTTATTGCTAAGATAGCATCAGCTACTCTTGGTGGCATTTCCTGTGGATTTGCTATTAATAATTCTTCTCCGTTAATGTATTGTCCCATATTAATTTACCTTATATTGTTGAACAACAACGCCATGTCTAACGCTACCCGATGTTGCATAAGCATCTACATTAAGTGAAATAGTACCAGAGGATGGTCTTTGTATCATTGCATATAATCTGAAATACCAAGTACCAGCAGCAAGACCTGTTAGTGTAGCAAGACCAGTTGTATTTTTGTAGGCTTGATTCATTAGTCCTTGTCCGTATCTTCCCGTTTGTAAAGTTGTTCCTGTTCCAGAAGAAAAATCAGAAGTAGAACTATGCACCATATAAAGTCCATATCCATTGCTGTCGGCATCACTATATCCATTTAAGGAAGCATGAATTAAAAATACATCGCTTGTTGCTGATGAAGTTAAATTACAGGATTGGTCTGAGCAAGTAAATTGGGTTGATGAAGCAGTAGTTGTATAACCATCTGTTTCAGTATAATCTGCTACTGCGTGTAAGGAATAAGTACCAGCATTTTTAAATCCACTTGTTAAAGCTGTTCCACCATTAGCAATTGGAAGTGTTCCTGTTACATTAGTAGCTGCGTTAACAAACGTTGTTGCTGTTGAGCCAGTACCACCATTACCTGTGGGTAATGTGCCTGTAACTTCGGTTCCTAAATTTATTGTATCGCCTAAAGCTGCGAGGTTGATTGTTGTTAGTGTCATTAATCTGCCTCCTGTATTGTATTACCATCTGCTACCCATTGAACAACATTATCCCAATCAGTATTTCCTACATTATTAACTTGAACAGTTATTTTTACAGAAGTATCGTTATTATAAATAACTCTTACAACAGAGTCATTTCCTCTTTCATCTCTTATATATTTTACACTTGTAATCATTTATAGCTCCGCATTTAACCAAGCATAAGCACTTGCATTATTACCCATCAATATTCCTGCTTGTCCTGCTGTACCACTTGCTTCATCATTATTATATACCCAAGCTGTTTTAAAATTTGAGTCTGGAAAAAGTGTTAAATCATTAATATCATCATTAGCACCAGCTAAAATAAAGAAATAATTAGTGCCACTACTTGAAACTAAACTTGGGTTTACTCTCATTTCAACAGGTAAAGGTCTAGGACATCTAAAATAACTACTTGCTGAATATACACCTGTGCCAAATACAGAATATTCTTCAGCTACTCCTTGGCTACTTGTAAATATAGGGGCTTGAAAATATCTTAAACATCTGTTTAAATTATTTCCATAAGTTTCATGTTGAAAAGGTGGTATAGTAGAAGAAGTATACTCTCCTACTTCCATTTGAAAACCTGTTAAATGCCAATTATTAGATGTTGAGTCAGCATTATTAACTTGTCCATTTGCTCTTTTATTTGTGGTTGAAGCACCCCAAGATGTTTGCAAAGAGCCACTTGTATAATTTGTTCCTGCAAAAATATAAAATCTAAGAATTAATCCTAAACCATTTCCTGTTCCAAAATTTCCTGTTGTGTCGGCAGGAAACGAAACCACCTTATGCTCCCATGTGTCTGTAGTTGAAACTGTATAGGTAGCAGAAACTGCTCTGTCATTTCCTTCATCTTGTAACTCTACTATATTAGTTCCTGTTTTTGTTGCTTTAACCCAAAAGGCAATAGTAAATTTTTGTGCGTTTGCTGTTCCTTTTTTAAAAGCACCTAAATCTTGTTTTTCCCACCTTTGCTCAATTTGTAAAGTATCGCCACTACCTAATGAGCCTTGTGCTGTAGTGCAATCTATTTTTAAAGCATTATTAAATCCATCAGCATAAGCATTACCACTTGTTAAAGTTTCTTGTGTCATAGTCCATGCAGAAGAAGGAGAGCCATTTTCATGCCATTTCCATCTATCTAGTGTTTTATAACCAGAACTACCATTTGTTAATCCTGTTGCAGAAGTTCCATATTGAGCAACTTCCATGTTGCCATTGTAAGCTAATGGCATTGCATTAGGTCTTTGTAATCCTGCAGCAGCTAAAGTAGTTGCACCTGTACCACCGTTAGCTATGGGTAATGTGCCAGTAGCTGATGATACATTAGAGGATAAATTACTTGTAAAAGTGCCTGAACCATTACTTTCAATCATGGTGTTGCCACCAATATCGGTAATTTTATCTACTTGTATAGTACTAGCCATTTATTTATCCTTTACGATTTAGGGTTTGCATCTTTGATCCCTTGAATACGTGCTTTCCACGCGTCAATATCCTTAAATATCTCATCAAGCTGATCGCCAATATCACCATAAGCCGCTCTTCTTGTACCTCTTACAGTATTGTTTGTATCTTCAGTAGTTGCTGCCGCATCATAAGTTGCTAAGTCTGCGTCAGTTGGTTGTGCCAATCCTGTTACGTTCCATTCTTTTATGTACGGGCCATTACCGTCAGAGTCATCCTGTAAAGATAGATTGCCTCCTGGACCGAAATCAGCAACCTTGCTGCTCGCCTCACAGTAAAGCTTTATCTTAGTTGATAGCTGTGCCATATAGACCTCCTTTTAAAATTATTGTTAGTGTGTTCATGCTATTAATTTATATCCTGAAAAAAATGACCTAGATGCTTTAAAAGTATGATTACCACCATCATACATAAAACCATAAGCTTCTATGTAATCTCCAACCGATAAATTTAACATCTGAGATATGGTATTAACATTTGGTTGATCGTTTTGAAAATATTGAGATGATAAAAAATAACCACCTGTTGTTACCATTCCACCATTTTTATATATTGATACATTAGTTGCTCTACCATTAGATGAAGATTGTATATCAAGACTTATATTAATCATGTAATTTCCTGCACCACCAGACGGAACTGTAAACCGATAGTTAGTTGATGGATCATAAGCATTATCAGTATCAACAATTTGATTATCAAATTGAACTTTAGTCGTAGCACCTGCACCATATGTGCCTTTATCTCCAGAAAGACCTGCTAAAAAAGTAGGAGTATTAGCTCCACCAGCTGCTGCATACGTTTGATCTCCTCTTAGAAAAGTAGAAGATGACGCTGTGCCTGAACCAAGTCTGGCTGTCGCCATTGTACCTGTAGTAATAGCTGATGCTGGTAATCCTGTTACGGTTCCTGCATTTGCTAATGTAACGCCTGACGGTATGTTTACCGTGTCGCCTGATGTGCCAAGTGTTAACGAGGTACCTGTTTTTGGATCTACCTGGTCTACAAATATTTTACTCATTTAATTCCTTTTAAAATTGTTATCATTCTATTAATTTAAACGCTCCAAATTTTGCACGAGTGTTATTATTATTATCAAAATCTATAGTTGAGCCAGATGCTTGTTTCCCAAAAGCTTCAACATAATCTGATGAGCCATTCATAGTTACAACAGTAGCGACATAATTTACATTGTAATAAAGATTTCTGTATTGATTTTCAATTAAAAGACCTCCATTTTTCCAAATAGCAAGTCTTACTGGCTCAAAGTCATCTCCACTATTAAAACCTCCAGAATGATAAACATAATACTTACCTGCTGTTTGAGGAGTAAATCGTGAATTTGATGCATCATAATCTCCACCTACATCATAATCTTCACTTGTGTAAGCAATTTTCGTATCTACATTGTTTGGAACAGAAGTACGAGAACTATTTTGTGCTTGAAAAGAAGGAGTATTATTTCCACCAGCTGCTGCCCAGGCACCATCTCCACGCCAGAATGTGCTTGAAGAAGCTGATGATCCACCGTTAAGATTTGCTACGGGTAGATTACCTGTAATGTTTGTTGCTGCATTGACAAAGGTTGTTGATGATGAACCTGTGCCACCACGTGCAATTGGTAATGTGCCAGCTGTAATCGCTGAAGCATTCATTGTACCACTATTTGTTAATGTTACACCTGCTGGTATATTGAACGTATCGCCTGAGTCCCCTAATTGAACAGAGGTACCTGTTGATGGTGATAATTTATTTGCTAATATTTCGCTCACTATACTACCGTAAATGTTGATCCCGAAGGAATTGTTAATGTACCAGTAATGGTTATTGGCCCAGCGGCCATGCCATTACTAGCAGAACTTATTGTTATATCTGAGTATGTTTTAGGGTTTTCTGCGTAAAAAGTCGAGGACAATTTTGCTGCACTTATGGTTCCGTCTGACGGTGTACCGACATCGACGTTTTCTCCTTGTGCCACAATAAAGTCAATATTTGCTGCTGCAACCGATACTCCTAAGAAATCTATCGTAGCGCCTGAAATTGTATATGCTGTTGTAGGTGCTTGTATAATTCCTCCAACTGACACAATTATATTTTGCGCCGCTGATGGATAATAATCCACTGAAGCATTCTGTAAGGTATATGTTGTCGCCGGCGTTGAACCAGTTGGCGTCAATATCTTTCGATCACCTATACTTAAATCGCGTCCTACGTACGGCATTATACTCCTTTAGGATATTTATTTTTTACAGCCGTTCTTTTTGTCTGTAAATCTGTTAAAGTGTCATCAAGAATTGCATGAACACATTCTTCTAGTGTTGGGTATTCAGCCTTTCTTTGTCTTTGATATTCTTTTTCGTTATAATTAGCTTTTAATTCATTTTGTTTATTTAAAATTTCTGTTTTATTTATAGGTGTTGTACCTTCTAGCCATTGAATTTTATCTACATTATTTTCTTCAACAGAAACAATAGCATTTGGATTTATTGCAATAATAGATTTAAGTATAGAAGTCATGCTGAAATCTCCGTGAGAGTTATTGTTTGTTTTATATTTGATTCTCCAAACTCTGCTCCAGGTGTATTACCACCACCAAATCTAATAGCAGGCGTATATACAATACTTGATGATGTGTTTGGCGAGTCAAGATAGTTCATGTTTCCATTTACTATTTCAATAGTTGTCCCACCATCATACTTTCTTAAAAAACCAGAATTTACACCACTTAAAAAAGTATCACTTCCTCCATCTATATTTCTACATATATCCATAAATAAATCTCTTGTGTATTGTTCAGTTTGGACAGTACCCATAATATGAATTAATATTTTTGATGAAGAAGCACTTGGGGTAATTGTAGCTGATATTTGTGTACATTTGACAAAAGATGTTGAAGATGTTGAAAATTGTGAAGTGCTTGTACCTTGCACTACTTGTAAAACCTTACCAGTGGATATTGCACTACTAGCTAAAGTAGTTGTTCCTGTAAATTTTAATAATTGATCTGTGGTACCAGACGTTAATCCTGTACCTCCACTAGCAACAGGCAACGTTCCCGTTACACCTGAAGCTAAATTAGTAGCTGGTATTGACGTGCCACCAGTTCCACCATTTGCTAATGGGGCAACACCGGTTATCATTTTGCTTACATCTATTTTACTTAGTGCCATTATGCGTTCTCCAATGCTGTTAATCTTGCTTTAATTTCACTTGCCATTGTTTAAAC
>UEXN01001295.1_pt1 | contig 20645 bp, 12 predicted proteins | sample 1796711 | NCBI WGS metagenome assembly UEXN01 (sample SAMEA4772470, study PRJEB27181) | metagenome | reverse complement strand
ACATTGTTTATTCGGCTGTGTAATCTGTTATTTAATGTTGCGCCACCAGCAACTATTGCGATGACAGCAGTTACTAGTGCTTCCATTATTTAAGGGATACGATTGGTACGATGTCATGGCAAAGCATTTCGACACGACTGCCAGGTCTAAAAGTAAAACCTGATTTCATAATTTCTGTACACTTAAGTGCTCTGACTAGCTCGTAATCAAGACGCATCTTTTGTTCGTGTTTACGGGCGATACCTTTACAGGTTTCTATCATGCCACCATCTAGTGGTACTGAAAAGTTCAGTTGTACGCCAAAGTTATTGCTTCGTACATACCCTTCGTTATCGAAAGGAATAGTATCGTTGCCCATATAAAAGGGCGAGAATTGCATGGTTGTTCCATTGCAACTATTATTACCTGCAAAGTATTGACGAGACGGTGCTCCATTGTTTTGGAATTGCACCGCCTGATTGGTTACATTACCTGTAGCTGCTGCCACAGGAGATGATGTATTTTGTACCTTAGGATCTTCGTTTGCGTAAGCAGGACTTACTGAGAGAAGACCGATAAGGAAGTAGTAACAGTATTTTGCTGGATTGTTTCTGTGACTAAACTGTCTTCGATTAGACCTGCTGTTCTGTTTACAATCTCTAGTTGAAATTGCTCCCCAGCATTTGTTACTGAATATGTTGTAGCGGTGTCTGCGATGTCGCCGCTCGGTGTTACGTTTGTTCCAGACCATGATGAATAATCACCACCGTAGACGTTTGTAGCAATGGTTCGGTCAATATCAATGGTGGTAGTTGTTGTTGACTGCATTGAACCTTGCGTAAAGTTAGGGGTTACCTGAGCAGATACTGGAGCCGCAATAAAAAGAAGTAGAAGTAGTTTCTTCATTTGTTTTTTTCTCTTGAAATAGAAAAGGTTGCTAGAGTTCCGCTAAGAATAGAAGCGACATATGTAGGATCCATCTTTTCCATCCATCCTGCATAACTTGCAGTTAGGAGTCCGGCTGACCAGACGAGGACGATGAACTTGATGATCCCGCCTTTTTTGTCATCTTGTTCCATGCTTGCTTAAATATGGGTTTCATAATCATCACTAGATATTTAAACAGTGATGTAGCAGCAAGGGTGGCACCTACAGAGATAAACGCTGTAGTTGCTGCTGTAGTCATGATCGTTGTCGTCGGCATCGGGACTTCAATGTCCGTAAATGGGACTTGTATGATCTGAGCTTCAGTTGGGATATTTGGTTTAGTTGTAGTTGGATTAGCTGTTTTATCAGTTGAACTCTCTGGTGCAGGATCTGAGTTAATACCCTCTATCCCTGGAGGTGGCCTAAGCGTGTTAGGAGGCACCACAAGCGGCCTGTAAGACGGTATATCTGCTGTTGGTACCTCTAGTATAGGTATGGGTAAATTAGGCGCGTTAGGGAGGAATAGAGAGGGTAGTTTAGGTGGCTCTACCCACTCCATTACTCAGCACCAAACAAACCACGCTCAATAAAATCTACAGCTTGATCATCAACTGTATTGTCTGTTGTAGAAGCCAACTTCCGCAGCAGGTCAACAATCAATCGTTTGACCTTTGGAGATTGGATAAAAGAGAACAGAACGGGACGGATAAGAGTAATCATAATTAAATAGGTGTAGGCCATGCAGTAGCAATGGCAGGGTTAGCGACAGTTTCCATAACAGCATTACCATCGTCATCAACAACACCATTACCGTCGGCATCAGTTTGTTGACGAGTAATAGTAGGTTGACCAAACAGCAGCTCAATCAAAGCTGGTACATCAGCAACAGCATTGATCTCTGTCTGTCGTGTATTACATGCTGAACGAACAGCACCACGGTATGTAAGCCAAGCTGAAGCCACAGCTTGCCCCAACTCTGCAGCACGTGTAACACGCCAATCAGAAGGAGAAAGAAGTGAATCACAAATCTGAGATTGAGTTGCTTTCCATTGTGTCTTCAAGTCAGTTAGATCTTTGGGATTATCAACACCCCAGTAGAACCGTTGGTCATACGTGGGATCATTAGCAACTTCTGTAATTCCAAGTGCTGTCTTCTCTTCAAGTGAAGCCAAGCGCAGCCAATTAGCGGGATATTGAATCCCATCATGTGTGAACGCCCGATCATAAGATAGGGGCTTGTTATCTAGTTTAAGCATAATTAATTAGTTAGCGTGCGCGTGCAGTTTTGAAGGGGTGTTCAGCGAAGGCGGCATATATGTATGTTCCGGTACTTATATTCCCGTCAGCGCCTGCAATTTTCAACTTGAATCCATTAGACAGAAAATCAACGATTGGAGTTGAGCCTTCTGCAGATGAAGTGTTAGGTGCTAAGTAAACATTGACTACGTTAAAGGCATTTCTTTCTGAATCTGTAAGAATCCAACCGACAGTGTCGGCTGCATCAGTTCGTTTGTAGAGCAACCATTTCGGCCTAAACCCGGTATACACAAACGGACCATCTGCAGATCCATTGCCGGTGTACGAACCAAACGCGCTATATCCTTCGACAGGTGCGAAGCAGTAGGCAATTGCATCCTGGCTTGTACCAATTAAATCGCCAACTCTTATGCCAAACACGCTGCTCGTAGGTAAAGCAGCCCCCCACATTGGTGCAGAATTGGTTTGAACAGCAGAAGTGTTATTAAACCAAAGATATTTAGAAGTGTTGTCAATTACACTTTCATGATAAGCCCACCAGTTGCTAGTTGACCTTGACTTATGGATGATAAATTGTGGGGCACTATTTAATCCGTGGCCTAATGTATAGTTTCCAGTTGAAGATCCAGAATTGTAGCTGACAATCGAGAACCCAGCACTTGGGTTGGCTCTGACTGTTGATGCGATGCTTGGTGGTATTGGGGCAGTAGTTGGATCACCGTTGGTAACCGTGATGCCAGTATCAACCAAGGCAGCACCATCAACATATATGCGCATAAGATACTGGCTAGTGTTATTTACTTGAATGCTTGAAATATTTCCACTAAAAGGAATAGTAAAATAATGAAATGCGTTACCGCCAGCAGAGGTTGAGGTTACTTCATCGCTAAGACCGTCGTTAATAGTAAAACTTGTGTTGCCGTAAATGTAAAACTTTACGCCAGAGTAGCAAGCAATTGGTGCTGTTAAAGTCCACTTAGCTGGAGCACCGGTTAAGTACATAGACCCAGAACCGTCATAGGCCATACTGTCGTTAAATACATTGGCCCAAACATAGGTAGTTGAAAAGCTGCCTGTAAAAGTACCGTATGTGCTCCATACCTGAGATTGACTATTAAACGTTCCACCAGCAGCAATCGTTGTGTTGGAAGATCCGGCGTCCCACGCCCAGGCAACGTGAGCCTCTCCAGAAGGATAGTTTGTGCTATTTTGTCCTATATCATCCCCTAATGTAAATCCGTTTGAGTCAAAAGAATTAAATGTACCTGTGCCAAAACCAGAGCCTGAAGTTGTGTGCTCGGCATTTGTTCTATTAGAAGATAAAAATTGATTTGCTCCTCTTACAATATCAAATAACCCGTGCATTTGCGCAGATGCTCGATTTTTAATCCATACAAACGAGGGAGAAAATTCGTAACCTGTTACTGACAGGCTTGATGAGTTACTTGTATACAACTTCGTATCAAAATACTTACTGCCATCCGCAATCGTTGGCTCAGGTAAGTTTGCGGTGTTTAAAGTCTTGTAGCCGCTTGGTGCGGCATACGTGAAGGCACGTTGTCCAAAGTTAAATACAGAATCACCGTCATAACCACCACTGCCTGATCTGCAGTTTGCAGTCCACGACTTTCCAGTCAACCCTGTTGCTACAGCATTGCCACTATTTATTGCTGTATTATTAATACGAATGCGTAGTTCACCAGCGTCCATATCCAGCAAGAAGCCAAGAATATCTCCTGCGTTAAAAGCGGTATAGGTAGTAACGCTGCCACTATGATAGAGATTACCATCACCATAAAGAGCATATTGCTCGGCGCTACCGCCAGGATATGCCGTATAAGTATTGTCACTGCTTTCAATGCCAGTCATTGTATAGTCTGAGCCTGCCTTAACCTCCCAGTAATATTTTCCACTACTTACATAAATAGTCCCAGTACACCTACCAGTTACGCCACTAGTCTCAAGATTGCCATTCTTCAAACTTTGGCTTACATTAGATAATGGATTTAGTATGCAGTAGTTACCAACAACCTCTCCGCCCGCTCCAGTGTCACTTGCTGTGTCGCCGTTGGTTGGGGTGTCAACTAGGGAGTCAATGCCTGCAGCAAGTGGATCAGGGACATCGGAATCGACTAGAATATTACCGTCAACTTCAATAGCGTAAACATTTGAAGAATTACCACTGGTAAGAGAAGTAAATTTTAAACCTGAAACATTTGTGCCTGAAAAGCTAACCCAATTTTTAAAAGCCCCAGAAGCCGTATATAACGTATTTCCTGATTGATCTTCAATTGTCTCACCGGAAACCCAAGGTTCCCAGTAAACACGCCAGGTTTTAGTGCCGCTAAAAGTTTGCCCAAATGGTACTGTCAGGGTTCCGCCGCTATAAGGGCCAACATAGCTACTTAAAGAACTGTCAAACATGTTGGCTGCAACTAAGGATGCTGAATCTGGGGGAGATGACCAAATTGATCCTGTGCTCGTAATACTTTCATTACTCCATATTTTACTTTGGATCCAATTAGTACCTGCAGCACTTAAGTTATTAACAGTCCATGTATTGCTGTTGCCACTTGTGTCTGTACCAAGCGCAGCGTTAGAACTGTTGTCCGCAAAGTCGAGGTGGAAGGAGTTGTCGGTAACGGTAACGCCGGAGTCAAGTAAGTATTTATTGTTGATTTTTAAATACTTTAATCGTGCTGAACCAGTATAACCTTGAATAGCAATTTCAGTTAATGATGATGGAATAGTGCCTGTAACGGAAACCTCCACAAACCCTCCACCAATATTAGATTGGTTGACTGCAACGTCTGTGCCATTGAGCTTGATGACACCACCAGGACAAGAATATTCAGTAGAAAAAACTATTGACGTTACATTTGCTAGCGCAGTTCCAAACTCAACATATAACCAAGTACCTCCCACACCAGTCTGGCTATAAAGAAAATTAGTTAAATCAGCATCAAAGGGAGCAGTAGCTAAAAGCGAATCAGGAAATGTAGTCGTCCTTCCAGTAGTCGAGTATGACGTGTTAGCTGTAGTTGTAGTTTTCATGCCAGAACTCCACGTCTGACTCTGATCAACTAACGGACCATACGTCCCAGCAAACTTCTTCGGCTGCCACACACCGTTGTCATCAGTCTCACCAAAATCTGTTGGTGCTAATGCTTGACCATCGATGAAATGTACGTCGGCTAGGTAACCGTCAAGATTGTACCCGTTATCAATCCATGAGCCAATGGTTGAGTAACCACCATAACTAAAACCTGTAATGCCTGTTAAAACCTGGCTGTTATTTATGTACAAAGTACATGTTCCAGCAGTAACACTAAGTACAATGTGATACCAAGCACTTGGGTCTCTTAGATAAACTGATGAAGATTGGTGAGCTTGGTTGTATAAATGAGCTACGTTATCTGCTATTTCAAATGAGCAACTTGATGAACCAGTGCTACTAAAAATATGTTGATAACCATTTGCTAAGCCACTTCTTTTCAACCAAAAAGAAGCCGTAAATGTAGTATTTGTCGTGGCAAATGTTTTGCTTAATCGCGGTGTATCGCCTGGATTAAACCTAAGACTACGCTCAATCTCGTAGCCAGCACCACCTTGTCCAGAGGCACCAGCTAGAATATTATTAGATACTACACTCATGAATACAATGCAGTAAAGACTGTATGAATTGAGGTAGCACTGCGTACGATGTAATCTACGCGATCTACAGAACTAGCTGCAGTAGATAGTGTTGGTGCAGTACCGCCTACAAAGTCCCAATAAGATCCCCATGCTGCAGTACGTGATCCGGTACCATCCTGGACAAGAAAGATAGAACCTGATTGACCTGCAGTTAGGTTTGTAGGGTTAGCAATAGTACGGTTTCCACCGAGAGTTAGTGTGTAATTATTTGATGTTGCAAAGTCAGGGGTTACCGTAGCGCCATCGGTCAACGTAGTAATCGTTGCACGTTGAGCAGCAGTAAACGTCTGTGCAGCATCTGTTACAGCATTAGTAGCTGGTAGTGCAGCTTGTGTACTTACAAGGGCTGAACCCTCTTTAACGTATAGTTTGTCTTGGTCTGTTGCATAGCAAATCTCTCCTTCTTGGATGTCTGCTACTGAGCTATTAAGATTAGAATATGTACCTCGTGCTACACGCAGAGGAGTTCGATTAGCAGGTGTTGGCATTAGAATGATCCTCCGTCGAATGTTGTTGATGTTTGTACTAGTGATGAACCGTTAGCAAAGTTACCGCCATCGCAAATAGCAATGACATCTGCGTTGTCTACAGTCCACTTATTGGTTGCAGTTTTATATCTTAGAACTTGGTTGTTAGCGATAGGTTCCGTACCATTGATAATATTGGTAGAAGTAACTGCAAGGGGATACGATCCAACACCAAAAGTTCCTAATGTACTATTAAGACTCAGATCTCCATAGACAACACCACTGATTGTGTTATCAGTAAGAGAATGAAAGGTTATAGTATCTGTACGCTGTGTACCGGCATTATTCCAGCTTACATCTATAGAATCATTACTAGAAAGTTGATTTATTAAATTATAAAATTGAAGGTTTGTGCTTTTTTCAAACCTAATAATAGCGTTGCCGCTGCTGTGAATAGCTTGATATTCATTATAACCAGATGGTACTCCTGATACGTTTGGTCCAGATAAAGTTGCTGTGTTAGAAGATGGCGCATAAGCAAAGTCAGTCTGCGTAATAATGGAAGATACAATATCAGCAAAGCTAAGAACACCGCTACCATTTGTAGTTAAGGCTTGACCACTTGTACCAGTATCATTAGGTAGTGTCAGCGTATAACTAGCTGCTGCACTATGTGGTGGTCCTTTGATCTTGATACCGTGAGTGTTGTTCTCACAGTTAAGAGTTAGTTCACCACTACCATTTGTACCATCACCTTTGACAATAACATTATCATCAAAACTAACAGCACCAGTAAATGTACCGCCAGCTAGTGGCATCTTGGTAGCAATTGCTGTGGTGTTAGTGGCAATATTAGTTGTGTTGGTAGTAACGTTAGTGGTATTAGTATTACCATTTGCTTTAGTAAAGTACCTATCTTCTGGATCATTAGCAAAGTAATTTAACCATACCCATGATGTAGCAGATGAGTCATACCTAAGCCTAATTGATAAACCTGATGACCCAACAAAACCACTAGGTACACCTGACAAAGGTGTAAATGATTCAATACCTGTACCATCTGTTACTTCAATGTAATCATTGTTTGATGGACTACCAGAAATAGCTGCAACGTTTGCAACTAATGTATAAGCAACTGCATTAGATACTGCAGCTGTAGCAGCATTAGCAGCATTAAGTGCTGTTGTAGCATTGGTATCAGCTGTATTAGCTGTTGTTACTGCTGCAGTAGCGTTTGTATCTGCTGTATTAGCTGTAGTAACAGCACCATTAGCAGTGGTAATAGCAGTTGCAGCATCAGCTAAAGCCGTATTAGCAGTAGTAACAGCACCGTTTGCTGTACTAATTGCTGTAGCAGCATCTGTAGCTGCTGAGTTAGCAGTATTTACAGCAGTAGTTGCATTAGTAGATGCAGTGTTTGCTGTATTAACTGCTGCTGTAGAGTTAGTTTCAGCTGTGTTAGCTGTATTAACAGCAGCTGTTGCATTAGATGATGCTGTATTAGCAGTCGTTACAGCAGTATTAGAATTGGTTTCAGCAGTGTTTGCCGTTGCAACTGCAGCATCTGATTTAGTGTCTGCTGCGTTAGCTGTAGTCACTGCACTGTTAGCAGTAGTCACAGCAGAGTTAGCTGTGGTTACAGCACCGTTAGCTGTAGTAGTAGCAGATGCAGCTTCAGCATCAGACTCCTGTGTAACGTATAAGTTTTGAGTAAAGTTTTGATTTAGATCCTCAGCTTTAATGGCGGAGCCAGGGAAGAAAGTAGAACTAAGGGTATCGATAACAGTATCACGAAAGATACGAATAGCGACACCATTAGCTGGTGCTGTAGTGAATGCCAGCGTTGTAGCGTTAGCAAATGTAAATGCAGTTGTAGCAACTGTGTCAAGTGTTACCTTAACATCAGCTTGTTTCAAATATTCAAATGTAAATGAATAGTTCGTTGTAGAACCATTCCCTGTATATGTAGTTTGTGTAATTGCCATTAGTAACGATTCGTTGGGATAATTCCTAGTTCGGCATTTCTATCATTCTGTTTCTTAATATTAATACGTTGCTGAATAGTATCTTGCATTTCAAAAGCAAGTTCTGCAAATGCTAATTCTTCAGCTTGTTTCTGAGCATCTTTTAGTAAGATATGAATCTGATCATACTTACCAATTGGTAGCCGTTCAGAACTAATAAAATTAGGAAAACGTCTTGATTCTTTTAATTCTTGTATTGTCTTACGCACATCTGCAATCTTACTAATCCTATTAATTTCTTGTCTAAAGAAACCACGCTTACCCATTTTAGCGTTTAACTCTGCACGTTCTTCAGCTAGAAGTTCAACACCATTACGTGTTTTAAATGCAGATGATACATCATATTCAATGTCATATAAGAATTGTTCTTCTTTAGACATTGCAGGGTGTACTTTAAGTGGAGAATAAGTATTATAAATACGTTGTAACATATTATACTTATTAGGTGCTTCACCACTAATAGGACTAATAACAGTAGGTAATCTATTAGTTTGATCAATCAAACCCATTATCTGGTTACGATTAGCTAGTTGCTCTAAAATATTATTATTTACTTCTTTATAACCACCATCAAGAATACGACCAAATTCATTACGCATACCAGCAAGTGGACCAAGTGAGTTAATTTGACCAGCTACAAAACGATTAGCTGCAAATTCATTACCACTTAAAGTTTCTACAAGAGGGCGTAAAGCAGAGATACCAGCTTGATCTGTTAATGCTGCTGAAAGAATAAAAGCAGACTTTTCAAATAGGTGTTCAGTAGCAGCTTCACCTAGCATGTCAAAATTATCAGCAATGTTAGCAACCATTGCAACCCAGTTACTTAAACCAGGACCAAGTAGTTCATTATACTCAAACCGTCGTCCACCAGGACCAACAACAGAACGTGTTTGGAAATTACTATTCTTTTGACGTGCACGATTTAGTTGACGATCAACTGAACCATCACCTGTTGTACTAAATAAACCATCACCAAATAGCTTATCTTTAATAACACTACCAATAACCATTGTAGTAATAAAACTACCAATACCTTTTCTACCAAGAGTTTTATTCTTTAGGTCAATAAGAGTATTTAATTTAGCAGTCTCATCCATCTGATTAATTTTATGACCACGTTTAAGTAGAATTTTATCTACTAACTCAGGTGATTCCATAAAAGTCTGTACAGGTGTATATGCTAGATCATTAACATCTGCTTGGAATGAACGTAAGGGAAAAGGTACATAATCATCAGCTACTCTTACCATATTCATCATCGTTGTTGGAAACGTAAGGAATGGTGTAAGACCAGGTAATGTTCTAAGCAAATCATTTACTTGTTCTGTTAAACCTGTATCTAAGTTAAGAGCAATATCAGCATTGTTATACTTAACAGCTTGATCTACAATAATACCGTTCTTATCAAACATACTATTGTATTCAGTTTCAGCTAATTCTTTAATTTTAGTTGGTGTTGCAGCTTCTCCTAAACGATCAAGCTCATCCATTGCACGGAAACGTGCTTGTGCATTAGCTAATGTAGCGCCAGTCCAACCATCAAAACCTGTAAACAAGTTAGGTGTTAACCTAAATACAGGGTCAGCTGCCATTGCTTGTTGGTCTTCAAATAGTTTAACTAAGTATTTAAAACCATGGTTACCACGTACAGACTCTTGTTCTGCAATAAAACGATATTGGTCTAGCTTTTCTTCTTGTTTAATAACAAGATCAAGACGTGTTTGACCTTTTACAGAGTTAGGGTTCTGTGATGCTTTAGTAAACAATTTACCAGCATATGGTAATGCTTTCTTTTGTGTATCAAAGAGCGCACTGTAAGCCATCCAACCACGTTGCATTGACTTAAGATCACCACGCATCATTGAACCAGCAAAATAAGCAACAGGTTCAGCCACTAAACCACTTAGGTTACCATACAATGCCTTAGCTGCAGTTGCAGGTGCAGACAATAGTGAGTTATAGTAATTACCCCTTACAGCTTGTGCAAGGATATTAGGTGATTCTGGTGTACCATCATAGATAGGACGCCACCTAACAAAAGTATTTAGAATATCGTCATTCATTTTAGCAATAGTATTAATCTTACCATCACTAAGTTCATATAGTTCAAGGAATGAATCTAAGATCTCAGGTTGATTAGCTTGTAAATACTCCCAACTTTCAGTAAACTTCTCACTATCTGACTGAATACTCCTCAAAGCTTGCGGATAAGAATCACTAATTGATTGTGAAATCTGTTCAGGTGATTTACCAAAGTTTTTAATACGCTCACCAAGAGCTAATAGACCACGCTTTTTAGTTGCATAGTATTTAGTAGAACCTACAAGTTGTTGTAAGAAAGCAAGATTATCACGAATCTTTTCTTTAGCAGTATCAACAGCAATAGAACCTCTATTAATACGGACACCCTCAGCTAAATCAGCAATCTGTCCTGCCATAGATGTAGCAGTATAAGCTTGTGCTCTAGCTATATCCATATCAGTATAGTCACTGACCATATTACTAATAGAACGTAGTGCTCCACTGTAACCTTCTTCAGTTAATACATCAACGCCAAACTCATTAGTCTGGATTGATGGACCAAGTAGACGTTTAATGTCATCTACACTAGCAGAAGGATCAAACAGTTCTACAACTAAATTATCACCTTGTGCTATAACTTCATCAAAACTAATAGCCCAATCAGCTGCATCCATCCTATAACGGTCTGCATCTTTAAGCTGTTTAGCAAGACCTACAGTAATCTCTTCTACACCACCAGGTGTTTCAAGACCATACTTAAGAGCAGGTTCACTAATGAAGTTACCTAGACGACCATACACTGTGTCTTTATTAGCAGCAATACGGGCTGCATCAATACTAGCACCAACAATACCAAAGTCATCAACTGATCGCATACCTGTTTCTCTGAAGTCATACAAGTCATGTACACCCTTCATAGGAATGTTAGTATCAGCATTTTTGGACATATTATAATATCCAAGTTCATCTAGATCAGCTTCTTGTTTAGCAACATATTGTGCTAGTGCTTCTTCAGCATCTGCACTCTTAGGAGTAGGTGCATTATCTGCTAGGTACTTAACAGCTTGTTCAGACTCACCTACAATTACAGGTGGAGTCTTATATAGGTTACCAACTTCATCAATAGCGGAGCCAAATCGCTTAGCAAAACCAACAAAAGGAATAAGAAAACCTAATGCTAGATCTTCATTAATACTCTTTTGCCGTTTTACATCAGGACTGTCATCATCAAGTGTAGCCCAACTATCAGGGATATAATCCCATTGAGGAGGTAGTGACTTCTTAACCATTCCAGAAAGGTTATCACCTTCTTCGTATGGTTCAGCGACAGAACCAACAGCTAACGCTGAGGCTGCTTCTACGCCCCTAGCGCCAACGAACTTCATGAAGGCTGTCTCACCTAGCTTAGAGCCAACTCTAGCTTGTGCAGCCTGTCCTGCTGCCATACCTTTACCCTGCAAGAGAGCAGTAGGTAATACAACAGCAGAAATATCTCTTGTTACTTGTGCTACTTGATCTTCATATTTAGTAGCAGTAGGAATTTGTAAGTTATCTGGTAGAATCTTGTTTACTGCATTTGTAACAGTATCAATAATACCTTGACCTGGTGCACTTAATCGTTCTCTAACTTGTGTATTAGTTTCATCAAGGGGTTGACCAAAGTAACTAAGACGTTGACCAAGTCCCTCAAAGTAACCACCTTCTTCTTGTGTGTCCCCACCCGTGGGTGTGGGAGCTGGTTGCATTGGTGCAGGTTGCGCTGCCGTAGCAGGTTGTACTTGTTCAACAGTTTCAGCTTGTTGCTCTTCTTGAGCAGCTAACCTTTGTTCAATTTCTTGAATCTGTTCATTAGAAAGTTCGCGTTCACGTTCCTTTTCATCAAGTACATAATCCTCACCTAAATTTGCATTTGCTGCAGGATCATTCATTTGTATCTATTAGAGTTTGTGATAACTTTATTAAAGTATTCTTGGTTTTCTTGATTACCTGGAATAGGACCATTAAATTTCTCAATGTTTCCCATACCACCATTATAAGCATAAATAGCTTTTTCTAAATCACCGTTAAAGTAATCTGTTAAATATCTAAGATAACGTGCTGCCCCATCAATACTAGAAACAGGATCATTTACATTAACACCAAACTCTGCTGCAGTAGGTGGCATGAATTGTCCTAATCCTCTTGCTCCTACAGGTGATACAGCACTAGGATCAAAGCCGCTTTCAGTAGCAATTAATCCAGCAAGAATAGATGGTGGTATTCCGTTCCTTGAGGCAGTATCAGAAATAATTGAACCGTAACCAGAAGGTATACTATCAGAATTAAAACTTTGATCTGAACCACCCATACTCATGCGTAACCTATTTCTTACAGTGCCATCTTGTTGAGCGGCACCACGTAGTGACCGAGTTTTGTTGTTATAAGGATTAAAAATAAGTCTAGATATATCAGGGCTTGTAACTTCATCTAATGCACTTTGACCAATGAGTGGTTTGTTTTCACTCGTCGCAGCATTGTTTGCTTTCCTATGTGAATTAAATACTTCAGTATATGTAAACCCATACTTATCTGCAAACTCTCTAATACCAAGACCAAAGTCAACCATCTGTCCAGGTGTTTGAGAAGTTTTATATGTATAGTCCATACCTTCTGAATCATCTAAAACAAATGCTTGATTGACAGTATCTGTCCCAACCTCCAACATTTTTTTCTGTACATAGTTAAGACGTTCTGTTTGATCTTTAGAAGGTTTTTGAATATTAGGAAGTATATTTCTATTTAATCCTTCATCAGTTACTTCAACATAAAATTGACCATTTGGATTAGTTCTAGATGCTTCTACTTCCTGTAAAACTGCATTCCATGCTTCTTTTGGATTTTCAAAAGTCTGACGTTTTTTAACATAAAGACGATCAAGAGCAGTTCTTACTTGAAGAGTTTGTACACTATTAGGTCCATCACCAATAACACCTGTTAGATCTCTTGCTGTACTAATAATACCGTCTGTGATGTCTTTATCATCAGCTCCATACTTCTGCTCTCTTAATGCTTTGTAAGCTGTAATACCTTGTTTCCGTAATGTGATAGGTAGGCTATTAACATAACTAAGAGAAAGAGCACCATCAGAAATCTTCTGTTCTAAATCAGCAGTAGATTCTTTTAACTGAGCAGATTCAATCTGAGTAACTATAGGATGAATCGTACCATTACCTACTTCTCTAGCTTGAATTCTTACTAACCTAGCAGCTTCTACAGGGTTTTGTCTGTAAGCTTCAATGTAGTTATCTTGATTTGTAATAACTAATTGGTTATAATCAACTTGACGTTGACGTTGTGACTCAGCTATTCTTTTTGTTGCTTCCTCTTCAGCTTTTACTGATTGAGCATTAAATTGATTAGGAAACTTTTCTTTCCAAGTTTTACCATTATCACTAGTAATAAGAGCACCAATTTTTTCTCGTTCATCTGGATCAGAAGTAGAAGCTATAAGATTTCTTATTTTTAGATTAGCTTCACTAAGACCTTTAGCATTTGCATATGTATGATAACCAAGATCATACTCACCACCAGCAAGGAGTTCATCAGCTTTATCTACCATAATTCCTTTACTAGTTTGTAAAGACTTTGAGGCAGACTGTTTGAGACTAACAGTGTTCTGTTCTTCAATTTTTAGTCTAGCATCAGAAAAGAATTGAGGTTCAGTAATTCCATGCTTAGTACGCATTAGATCATCTACTTGTGACCTAGTGCTTCTTTGAATAATTTTAAGCATGTCAGGTGAGAAAACTGAATTCTCTACCTCAGACCCAGAAAACTTTTTACCGCTAGGTAATTGATATGCCTGTTCAGTACCTTGTAAATTTTTATTTAATAAAGTACCATATGCTGAACCATAAAGTCTATTAAGTAAAACACGTTGTCCTACTAAACCTAAACCTCTTTCAGAAGCAAGAGCTTGAAATGTTTTATAAGGTGGTTCACCTGCTTGAGCATCCTCTTGTTGTATTAATGATTGAGATTCAATGCTAGCTCTTTTAACTGTATTAACACCTTCTTCAAACAATATTGATTCATAAGGATCAAGCTCCTGCTGCATTGCTAGCCTAGTCTGATCTTCTAATTGCTTAGCAGTGCGAGCTGCTGCTACTTTAGCTGCAGTATTACTAAAATCAACAATACTACCTATAATACTTTCAGTAGCTTGTTGATCATATCTAGCCTGCTGTTGATCTCGTGCTGCAATTTGATTAAGAGATGTCTGTTCACGTTGTAAATTATCTATTTCAATTTGTCTGTTTTGTGCAAACTTACGCTCTGTGTATTCAGCGTTTTCCCTCATTGCTTGAAGGTTAGTTTCACGCTGCTTAATTTCAGCAGCATGTTTTCTTTCTAAAGAATTCAATAATTTAGCGTCACGCTTCTCCATTTCAGACAAGCTAGCTTTTGATAATTGAATTGGGGCAAACCCTTTTGATTGTGTAGCTGATCTAAATTGAAGACGTGCCATAAGTTACTAATAAAATTTTCCAGTGTTTGGGTTAATTCCACCCATTGCAGCAGATGCTGCCCCACCAATACCACTGATAAGTGGTGCCCATACACTTTGCTGAGCAGGGGATGGTGTGAAACCAGGAATTGCTTCCATAGATTCAAGGAACTCTCGTTCTGGTGGCGGCTTAGGTTTAGGATCATAACCTGCAAATTCTGGTTCTAGCATCATTGATGCCTGAGTATTAATATCAGCATACTTTTTCTGTTGAATAAGTTCATCAATGTTACGTCCAGTTTGATCAATAAAACTTTTCATATTAGCAGACATAATTCTGCCGTTATACTCAGCTTCACCTTCTGCACTTTCAATAGCACTATTAATCTTTTCTAAATTAAGACCAACACCTGTGATTGCTAGACTTGTTTCAGCATTTAACTGTGCTAACTCAATACCAGCTTGTGTACGCTTACCAGTTAGTTCTCTTTCTAATCCGAGGAGACCACGTTGCAACGCAGCAGCTGATGATTGTTTTGCTTTAATCCTTGATTTACCAGCTTGACCTAAAGATGCCTTACCTTCTGCTAACAAACCTTCTACTAAAGTAGCTTGTTTTTGAAGAGAACCAGCAGTCATTAAAGAATCTATTTGGTTTGTAATAGATGCTGTTCCTAAATTTTGTTTACTTCTAATACCAAGTAGTTTGGTATCTTGTTCTTTTCTATTAAAAGCTTGCTCAGTATATACATCTTGTAGTGCACCTAACGAACTTTCACCTTGAAACTGATTTGCAAGGAACATGTCTTCAACTGAAGCCAGTTGTCCTTCAAAAGCTTGCTCTGCTGCCTCTTGATTTAAACCAAATTGACCAGCTGCAATTTCATTACTTTTTGCAAATTGCCTTAGTTGTTGTGCAAATGCAAAGTCTTGAAGTTCCTTACCACGCCTCCAATTCTTCATTGAAGTTTTTTGACTATAGTCACGCATTGCATGATAATTAGCTTGTTCAACTGCATCACGCTTTTTATTATATTCGTTAGTTCTATCAGCTACATCTTCATTAAACTTTTGCTGTGCTTTTGCGTTAGCTTTTGCTGTAGCATTATTTTTAGATGCTTGGCTAGAACCCATAATGCCACCTGCAATTGAAGCGACAGCACTGACTCCTGCAAATATTGCTCCGATTGCCATATTTAAGCCCTCCTATAGAAACGTGGTGAATAGTTGCCTTCCCACGTCATTGACACCAACGACACAGGGTATGGAAAATTACTTGTCACTTTTAATTCAAAGTTAGTGTTACGTTGGTGAATTGGTACAGTAAAAAAACGTTCAGATGTAATAGGACTGCTATCTGCTATATAAGTATTAGCATCTGTTACATATTCTACGTTCTTCCACTCATCAGATCCATCTGCTTTTACTTTAAATAGCACTGGACCTGTCCTACCTACAGAGAATGTTACTCTAGAGATAGTTAATGTAGCTGTATAATCAGAGGTGTTAGGGTCTTGTTTATAGTATAACTTAGGTAATGTTGTTTCAAAGTCATAGTTATAACCTACAACAATACCATCAGCATAACTAGAATAGTCACCTTTAACTTCAAAGTAATGGTAACCTGTACCAATCTCTGTACGTTCTATTGCCTCTAGATAGAAACCAGCATCAGCATCCACTACTGCAGTTGTACCTACATCTGCTGTTGGAACAGTAAGAAGCATCACACCTTTAGTGTTTCTGAATGGTGTGTAAGGTACATAGATTTTAGTTACATCATTCGTTGAATCATACACCACCGCATTGACACCTACAGCAGGCTGTATGGGCCTTGTAGCCATGTCTAGGCATGTATTACCAGTAATGGTAGTAGCGCCTGCTACAGAGCTTCCTGTGGGGATCTCGTCAAGAACGATCTTACCAAGTGTATATTCATCTTCTTGTTGTGATACAATGAATACAGAATCATTAATGATGTCTGCTGTTTGAATAGTACCAGGTAGTTTCCACTTTGTCCATGCTTGAAATAAATCTTTCTCTCCAGTATTAAAGTATCTAAAAAGATACAAGTAAGATGTAGAGTTATCTACTAGCATAATAACAGAGTTCTGTGGACTAACTGTTAAGCTATTAATACCTTCTGGTATCCATTCAAGTACAATCTTACTAATGTCTACCACTAGTGGACTTTGATCCACATCACGTAATTGCATAGTAAATAGTTTACTATAACCAGGTACCTTAGTAATAAATGCAGAGGTAGTACCAACATCAACAGGTGCTATATCACCGTCCATTTCATAGTTTGAAAGGTCTTTAATAACTGATGTAGTAGGTGTTAAAATGTTAGAATTAGAAGCATATACTTGAAACTGTTGACGTGAACTAAATAGAAGTAAACCTTGTGGAGAAGGTAAAACATCAGACAGTATAACAGGACGAACACTAGCTACATTTAAATCAATAGGATCTGATGCAACTTGTGCTGTAGCAGACTTAACAAAGAAGTTAAATGCATCATTTGCTGTACCAAAGAATACATTATCTTCAGACAACATACCAAATCTATTACTATAAAAGAAAGTAGATTGAATAGGAAATCCAATAAAAGATGGAATAGAACTTGTTACATCATCACCAGTCTGTCTGGCTGTATATGTAATAGGACCAAATGTAAACGTAGTAGGACCAGTATTTGCCAACTGATGTGGCATAGTAGCTGCATTAAGACCAGGTGAAGCATTACGTGCTACAGTCTCTTGCCAATAACCTCTACCTTTTATACCATCAGCAGCTACAAACTTAACATAATAGTCATCTTCAGCAGATGAACTATTTAAAATTTGTACATTGTGATTATGATAAGATTCAATAGGAAGATCAGATATGTCTGTAACTGAATCTTCAAATGCTTCTAGTGCTGTGTTAGTAGGACCACCTTTAGCATCAATAGTAAATGCTGCAGGATGTGTTTTCCATGTATAGGTATTACTGGTTGTATCTTCATAACCAATTAATACTTGATTAGGAGTATTACTAGGTGTTGTTGAATCGTAAAAACGTTTAATAACAAGGCTAGTAGTGTAACCCTCTAAAGCCCAAGTACCTGCAAAGGCTGCATTGTTTGCAGTATGCTGTGCTTCAATACCAGCTTTAACTGCATCAATAAGTTCATGTGTGGCGTTGATATGTGCTGCATCATACAACAACATGTCATCATATGTTGTAGTATTCTGAGCAGTAGCTAAAAAGGTTACACCTTGAATAATTGCTGAATACTCATAAGTACCAATAAGTGACCTTAGATTTAACGTAGCTACTGAGTTTGAGACAAACGTACCAACTGGTTGCATAGCAGTTGTAACAGTTTTATTTGTAATAACTGTAACGTCCTGTACACTACGGAAGTGGTAGTCTTTTTGTGTTGTACCAGTTAGATACGAAGCTGCATTGTTAGTTACAGTACAGAAGGTACCATCAGTTGTAGTCCATATATAAATGTTAGAACCTTTAATAGCACCAACATAAGAACCAGCTGCATCACGTTCAATAAAGAACCAAATAGCACCATCTAATTCAGCTTTAGTAAATGCAGTACCATCAGCTTTCTTTAATACATTTGTATGTTGCATCCCTGGTCTCTTCAATAGACCAAAGGTAGGATCAGGGTAACCGTTAATGCATTCAGTTACTTGTCCTAATAATTTTTTGTCATCATTTTGGCGAGACACACCACCAAGAAAATTTGGTACTAGTTGTGTTACTGCTGGCATTATCGAATCAAAGTATGGAACGGCTGGTAGCTTTGATAGAAGTTCTTACCTTTAGGACTACCAAAGAATGTATAGTCTCCTTGGTTACACTCATATTCTAAAGCTGTAGAACGTGCAAGAGCTTCCTTCTGTTGTAGCATTTGGAACTGATTAGGATCACCAATGATTCTACTAGATACAATAGAAGCAGACTTAGCAATAATAAATGATTGGATAGGAGTAGGAATACTCGGCCAATCAAAGTACCAAATAACATCAACGTATAGTTTCTCATCTGTCCAGGTAAATGAATGAGCAGTCTTATCGTAAAGTTTTCCTTCACGATTGATGCTGTCTCTATCCATGTTCTGTGTATAGGTGGCATTCAAATCCATCTGAAGTATATTGTTAGGAATAACTACTTCATTGTTTGAATCGGGTGTAATCGGATAGTCGTATTCTTTATTAAAAGACCATCCTTCTGATTGTATTTCGCGTGACACTTCTCTTAGGGTGTTGAGTGCAATCGCAACGTCCGGGTTGGTTTGTGATTCAACTCTACTTTTAACAATTGATTGTGTCAAGATTTGACTACTAACAGTCTGGGAAATATTGATAGTATAAGTATATGTAACAGGGTCTGTAGCTGGGGATACCTCTACACCTGCAACGGCAATAGATGTACCGACAGCAACATTCGGACCACCAATATAGGTACCGACTGGGATTTCAGCTGTTGTAGTAGTTAGAGTAGTACCGGAAATAGAACCAGTAAATTTAGAAACTTCATTTAATACAAAAGTTTCGTCGCTTGTTAATGTTGTAACAGGAGCCTGACCAACTGACGCCAGGATCTGATTAACAGCTTGTAGCTCAGTGTTGGAGCCAGTAGTAGGGAAGGCCATAATGAGTATTATTCTCAATAAAGAATTAAAAAAAAGGAGCCCCCGAAAGGACTCCCATGTATATAAAAATTAGAATGCAGAAGGAGCAGTACCACCAACATACAGTTCAACGCTAGCAGCAGGGTTCAGATAATCTGCACCACATGCCAAGCGACCAAGCATCACATCGCCTTGGTAGACGACAGACACATCACCAGAGGTGACTTGCACCTGTGGACCAATTGCTTCGACCATACCGGCTGCTTCCTTCTGGAAGATCAAACCGCAGGACTTAGCACCGACTTCAGCAGCAGTACCATAATCATTGTTGATACCGGTTTCTGCGCCAGAGGCATCTTCCATGGTTTCAGCAACGAAAGAACCAGTGTTACCAGGATCAGTTACACCAGTGGTTCCACCATAAGCAGTACCATACTTACCCAGGAACGGAATGTTCATGGACTTGTAGATCTTGATACCAGCGATCTCGATGATGCCGTTGCCGCTTTGCAGAGCAGAGCCCTGAGCGTCACGGTTCACAAGACCATTAGAACCAACAGCTTGGATCAGTTCATAGTATTGACGTGGGTTCAAGACGGCCACACGAGAATCAGAGCTGACACCCTTCTCGTCAAGAGCAGCAGCTGCATCATAGAATGCAGACACCAGGTTAGCAGCAACATATGCATCAGAGTCATTGGTGGTAGAACCTACACGGATCTGTGTACCACCTGGCTCAACATAACCAGTTGCAGTGATAGGTGAAGCCTGACGTGCACCACGTGCAACAGCACGGAATGCAAGACGGTCATACTTCTCTGCCAATGCATAACCGATCTTACGTGAGATCTCGCTACGCAGGTCATAATGAGAAAGTACCTCGTCCAATTCATAGACGAAAGCTGAGCTGATCAACAGGTCATCAATTGTGATCGTCTTCTCAGCCACTGGAGGTGCACCATTGGTATCACCCAAAATGCTGTTACCAGGAGTATGGAACTCCGACTTGGTACGACCAGTGAAGATGAACTGCAATGATTTGCCGTTCTTAAGTGTACGCTTCATGATCAAGTCACGAGCGATTGTGTTATTCTGGAAGCCTTTGAACATCTCGCCACTGAACAACTTAAGGTACAGTGCGCGTT
>UEXN01001294.1_pt1 | contig 20658 bp, 25 predicted proteins | sample 1796711 | NCBI WGS metagenome assembly UEXN01 (sample SAMEA4772470, study PRJEB27181) | metagenome | reverse complement strand
TAGCCGCCGCCAGTTCTGCTAACATATGTCCAATTTTCTAATCTTGACGAGAAATCAGCTTATCTAGCTTTGCTTCAAGCCTGATAAAGCTCTCTGTCATTGAGCGCATATCGTCTTTAACTTCACTACGGCTAACAAAATCTTCGCGGGTTCTGTTTAGCAATATCTCAATGCGCTTTACCTCTGATCCTAGAGTGCTTGCCCAATAGCCAAAACCAAGCACCACAACGCCGATCAGTCCATCAATGATATGAACTAAGTCCATTAGCCAGCCTCTAGAGCAGTTATCCGCGCTTCTAATTCTTGGATTGTTTTGACCAACAATGGGACAATTTTGGACTGGTCAACACCTTGCAAAACAGGGTTGCCATCATCATCAACAGCATCCTTACCTTTTCCACTAATAGCATCAGGCACAGCCGTAAGTTCGTGTGCTATAAATCCATCAACAAACTCTGCATCATCACCATCAGCAATCCACTTAAAACGTGCTGGCTTTAACTCTTTAAGCCTTGTGGTAGCATCCCAATTATAGGTAACTTCTTTTTTAAGCCTGTAGTCTGATGATGTGTTAAAGGCAGTGGCACTAGCGTTAACTTGAATAGAACCAACGGCTGTTCCAGAAGCATTTTCAAAAATAATAGATTCAGCATTAGCCCCCGCACCAAATCTAGCAATGTTTTGTGCGCCATTGCCTTTTACTTGCAAAACACCCTGACTAAATAATTCAGATGTTGTTCCGATAAGTAATTTGCCTGACGCATCAATTCGCATCCGTTCTGTATCAGCAGTACCAAATGTTAGCGGCACAGAGCCTGTTGTTTGTAACTGACCGCCTGTACTACTATGAATAAGAACTGTTCTGCCACTCGCACCATCGCTTCGGTCAACGCTGAGTTGTGCATTAGAACCAGAAGTTACTACGCTTAGATTGTCGGGCGGTGACGCAGTGCCAATTCCCACCTGACCATCGTGGTCAATGGTCATAGCTGTGCGAGTTTCACTATCATCCTTGAAGCTAAACACCATTGAAGGCTCAACCGTGTCGATATCCTCACCGCTTGCCATTGTGTTGCGGAATGTTGCAACCCTAGTTCCATACAAAATATCAACAAATCTACTTACGTCTGAATCTTGAAGCCGAAGATTAGGTGAACCATCGTTAAGCGTAACATCACCATCGACTGTAAGGCCATCAGAAGTAACTGTGCCAGTGACATCCACGCCCGATGAGGTGGTGGCTATTTTAGCGGCGTTGTTGTGATACATAGTAACTGCACCATCAGTAACAGCCGTCATCATAAACTCATTGTCAGCCGCATTTTTTAACTGAAAGTCAGTAGCTAACACTTTTAGGTCATTAGTACCTTGGTCAGAAATATAGCTGTTAGAACCATCGTGATAAATCTGCAAGTCAGACCCAGCACCAAACATAGCTTTAGCACTATCAGGGAACAGAATGTCATCTGTGCCAGTAGGTACAGTAAACACAGTAGCATCTGCATCATTCTTCAAAGTAATGTCTGATGTAGAACCTTGCCCTGTGAGAATAAGACCTTCTGCTGCTGTATATCCAATAGCCGCATTGTCACCAGCCGCCGTGTCTGTCGTAGCCTCTAACGTGCCGCCAGTAATCACGCCTGTTGTTGTGATTGCGCTGGAACCGTTGTCAATCGAACCAAAACCACTGGTGATGCTACCAGCATTAAGTGCGCCTGTTGTGACAATCGAGGAGCTACCAGCAACCGCTGATGCGCCAATGTCTGACAGGACTTCAGCCGCAGAACGGCCTTCAATAGCAGTGCCAGCTACGCGCAAGAAATCATCGTCTGCAACGCCGCTAGTGAATTTAGGCACATTGTTGTTTGATATGCCTGTGTCTAGCGTGGCAGTTGCTGTTATAGCTGTACCGTTCAGCGTCATGGCATCAGCTTCTAGCGTGCCATCAATGTCGGCATCCCCAGATACATCAAGGCTGCCAGCGTCAAGCTCGCCTGTCAGTGTAATGTTACGGAAGCTGGCAACGTCCTTGTTTGCGTCAGCCGTAACCACTTTAGATGCCACTACCGTGCCGACTGCCGCGCCAGTATCGCTATAGTTTAGCTCTGCGCCTGTGGCTGTAACTGCCGTGCCTTCAATACTAAATCCATCAGTTTCTAGCGTGCCATCAATATCAACCGATCCACTTATATCTAGTGAACCAGCATCTAATTCGCCAGAAATGGTAAGGTTGCGGCCACCAGTAATATCTTTGTTTGCATCAACAACCATTGCTTTTGATGCAGATACTGTCCCAGCCGTAATGCCATCAAGCATTTCTAGTTCAGCTTCTGTAATAACAGCACCTGAACCAAGCGTTAGATCACCGCCGACTGTCAGGTTGCCAGCAACAGCCGTGGTGCTATTAGATACTGTGCTGTTAGGTGTGATCGTTAAGTGCGTGACATAACTGCCAGCACTGGCAATATCGTTGCCAAGCGTTAATGTACCGCCATCAGCAATGTTCAGCTTCCACTCATCACCAGCATCATCGCCCTGGTCAGCCTTTAGCACGATGCCAAGGGCTGCACCCTCTACATTGGCCGCAATCTCTAGGCTGTCATTGGTAGTTTCATCATACTGGATTGTAACATCGCTGTTTGTACCGAGAATAATCGTCTTGTTATCTGGCAGTGTGATGCCCTGTGCAAACGGAATAGCCGCCGTACAAGTCTGCGTACCGTCTTTAAGAATACAAGTGGACAGGCCAGTAGCCATGCCGTCTAGTTCAGTGTCGAACTTAGAGGCAAGGATTTTAACCCCATTATCCCTATCTGTTGTGCAGTCAAAGGTTCTGCTAAATGTACCGCCTGAAAATGCCATTAGATTGGGCCTCCTGGTGCGAATGTATAATGTGCTGAAATAAAGCTAATTGTCTGACTATCGGTAGCTACTTTGATGCGTAGCGCTGCCGAATAGCCAAGTCGGTTTACCGCTTTTCTGCGCTTGGTAATGCCAGCGCCAACCGCGTCAGCCCAGAAAAAGTCATCCCAAGTTGCTGTATCCCAACTTGCAAGATTAGATGAAAATGTGGTTGTAGCTACTTGTATGCCGCTAACTGGCGCTTGATCTACGCCTACGCCGAAATCAAACTGAACATCAGTCTGACCTTCAAGCATTGGCTGTACGCTGGAAAAACGCTTGATACCGCCACGATCACCAAAATAGTTATAGCTTGTAGCCAGATCGCCCACTATGTTTTCGCCAAGGTCAGCATCACCGCCTACTTTAAAGACTTTGCCGCCAGCGCCGCCAAAATAGGTATCGCCGTTAAACTGTCCCCAGACAACGGCTGGTAGGTTTTCAAATATGCACCAGGCTCTGATGATCGGGTTAAAAACGTGCTGATTATATGGATCGGTTGCTGCGTCTGATGTCGGGTAATTAAAATAAACCTTGTCACCGTCCGGGCTAACAAATATCTGCCATCCTTGGCTGGTGCCTGTCTCTGCAACCTGGGCAATAACCGTGCCTCTGATTTTCTCTGATATGGCCGCTGCCTTATTGCCAACCAGGTCTTGCCTTATAACTTGTGACAAGGGCAAATAGCCCTCTTTAGTCATAACAATCAAATCGCCGCCCAGCTTGGCAATGCCGCGCTTTTCCAGCACAGGCTCTGCCAATCTGAATGTACCAACCAGCGCAAAATCACTACTAGGATTTGATCCGCTGTAAATAAGCACCTCGCCGCTAGTCATAATGATTGCTAGGAGATCATCAACGCCCTCACCGCCATCCAAGCTGATAGAGCCGATAGACAGGATGTTACCGCCAAAGGTGCCGACTAAACCGACAGGAAACTTTGTGAAATTGCCTGTGAATGTGTCTACGGTGGCGCTGTAATAAAAGTTCTGGCTGGTGCCTGTCCAATAATATACGCGGTTCTTGTGACTATGTACGCCTGTCAGTGTGTTTGCATTTACGCTATCTGACAGTGTGATTGACAGATTGCTGGCGCTAGAGCCATCCCAGCTAAACGGTACGTCAGCGCCAGATGGCACTATCACGCTTACATTATTAAACTCAATATGCTCTGCCCGGCCATTAGCCAAGCCAGTTTTCTTGCTTACTGCTGACCCTGTATCAATCTGATAAAACGTGCCATTGCTACCAATTGCCAATAACTGACGGTTTGCGCCTGCGCTATGCTCAATCAGCGTTTCAACATCGCCTGTGCCAATGCCAGTACAAAACTGCGTGTACCCATCGCGCAGCGTAATCTTTCCTGTTGTTGGAAAGAAATTGCTCATAATTAGCGCATCTGTTGGCGGCATAGCATCTACACTGTCACGGCTGTTCAGACCGCCCACAGGGGCTGGCACAGATGCCGCTTTAACACGGTATCTGCTGGCAGTTTGTAGCGGTGCAAGCATTAGACGGTTCCGTATCCAGAATCAGGCAGATTGTAGCTATAAGGGCTAACAGTCAGGCGCCGGGCATCATTCAGGCTAATTACAGGCGCACCGCCAGCACGGCTAATGGCTTGGCGTAGCTCTAGCTGGTATTCTCTAAAATCACTGTCATAGGCTAGACCGTGATTTTGCTTAAAACGATATGTCACGCCTAGTTCGATCAATGTTTCATCTAGGATGCCTATATCGCTATCAGCCGCCATAGCGGCCTGTGATGTACCGCCGCTGGTCTGATTCCAATGGCTAGAAACATATTCATAGCCAAGGCTTTCGGCAGAGGTAGGCGTAGGCGTAATATCAAACTTTAGGGCATTGCTACTAGCCTTAAACCTGAACTTTTGCGTAACGCCACTGCTGGCAGTACCATAGCGATCAAGCGCGTATTGTTGCGGTGTAATAGGGCCTGTAAGCTGCTCGGTGTCAGTCCTGTTAAAAATAGTGCTGTCAACAGAACGATCATAGTCAGTAGGCAGATCATAGCTTTGTGTGCCATTGACCGTGTTGAATGTGTGTTCTTTCAACAAAATCGGCCAGTTACTGGCACGCATAAGGCTCTTGCCCTCACGGTTTATAAATGCCAGCAACTGACGCGCAATCGGGTCAGTATTGCCGACAACCGTTGTCGGGCGCTCAAAGCCAGTAAAATCAGCTACGTTCTGGGCTATTGTTAGCAGGCTCATTCGTTACCCTTTCTGCCAAGGTCTGCGCCGCAACGGCTACCTCAACAACTAGATCATCTTTTTTCTTGCTGGCCTCAACTTGCAGCTTGGCAATTTTTGCTAGTTCTACATAAGGATCACCAATTGCACGCAGGGCTGTTTCTTGTGCGATTGCTAAATCTTCAATTGTATCAATGTCATGCAATTCAAGTTCAGTACGCCGTGGCTCGGTCATGCCCGGTAAATCTTTAAGTGAACTGCCTTTTTTCTTGGTCTTTTTCTTTTTGCCCTTATACGCTGCCCATGAATCTGCGAATCGTGTTAAATCCTCTGGCCGCGCTGGGCCTTCCCAGACATCGCGCACACCAGCAATTTCAATACGGCAAAAGTCTTTAACTACGCCGTTTAGCTCACGTTCAAAAAAGATACCTTTTTCGCTCATTCAATCCTCCCGATTGTATTAGAAAAGGGGCAAGGTTTCCCCTGCCCCATGTGATTTATAGTGGGAATGTGCAGATAATTTCCTTATCTGAAATATCCCCAGCAATCGCACAGACATTATCTGTAACAGCGCCAGAAACATCGAGTGTTCCATCGGCTGATCCAGTTGGTGTCAACGGATCACCGTCAGCACCCGCTGTAAGAGCAATAGTCAAGGTTGCAACTCCAGTTACCTGGAACCAACCATACTGCCCATCAGTCATTACTGCCTGAATTACACCTGCACCAATTTCAATTGAATCGGATAGATCACTGGTCACTTTGAAAAGTTTATAGCCATCTAATGTGTAATAATATGCGACTTCACCAGCGACTGCTGCGGTACCAGCACTACCAGTATCGTATTGTAGATACTTGTAGAGGCGTGTTCCGCTTGTGTCGTCAATGATTGCACCGAGTTGACCCAACTGAAATTCAGGAGTGTCAGCTACTGCTGTAGGGTCAATACCCATTACTGCTGCAATTGTCATAACAGTTCCCCTTTTCTATGTGTGGATCACGCCTTGGAGAGCGCGGTTTGAACAAGTCAGATTTCCTGACCAGAACATCGTTACCTTCGCCTGTAATCGTTAATCACAGACCGCCTTACGGCTGCTTATGCTTTCACATAAGACGAGACTATATCATCACCCTGATTAACAGGGGCTGTGCGCTTCGAGTCACTTGACCCTACTCCCTCGCGGGATAGTCGTTGCACCTTCCTCATTTCTGAGGCTTGGATCAGGATTGCCCACGCCATCATGCGTTTGGGTATCCCCTGAGTTCACACAGTTCTTCATGTGCAGATTACTCTGCAATGGCCCTAGTGGTATGTATAAGGCGTTACCATAGCGTCTTGGTTGACGGACATTTTTGCTTCACCTGGAACAAAATCTCTTGAAGCGGCTACTTCCAGACGGAGATAGTCGGTATTCAAGAAATACATACGATTTGTGTTCGCAGCCGAATCAAAGACCACATCACTGTTTAGGTACTGCAATGAGGTAAACCCAGAGCGTGCCATATCATCTGATGTGATACGCTGGATTGCCTGCAAGCTGCCCAGAAATGCGGTGTATGCGTTTGTGCCAGCCATGACAAGATCAGGGCTGTCAGCGCCGCGAACAAGCGACAGATAAATAGTATTCATATCTGATTGCACGTTAGCTACACTAAATGCACTTGATGTTGCAGTAGTCTGGACGTTTTGCCAGAACGTGAATGTTGATGAATTAATACCACCAACGGTTCCTGTTCCAGCATCAGCAACAAGCAATTGCAAGCCGCCTACTTCTTTGCCACTACTTCCTGTCCCATCAGAATAGATTGATGTGGACAGACTATTCATAAGCGACTTTTCAAGCACGTTGATGCGTGCCTCTAGCAAGTTAATTACTGCCTCTGTACCAGAGTTTTTGACTTGCTCTAGGCCAGAAATTGTAACGTTTCCAGCCAGTTGCTTATAATCATAGACGGCGCTCGTTAAAACGTCTGAGGGCGAAACATCTACAAAAATATTCAATCAGCATCGCTAGTGCTGACCAGTTCTCTAATGAACTTCTGCTATTTATCATAGCAGTTTGGACTATATCTTCACCCTGTTTGACAGGGGCTGGGCGCTTCCACTCTGCTTAGAGTGTACTCGATTGCTCGATAGTCTCTGAACCTTCTGCTTTCACAGCTTGGCTGCTGATTGCCCTCAACTTTACTTGTTAGGGGTTTCCAGCAATTCACCCAGTTACGACTGCATATTGCTATGCAGCGACCCTAGAAATTAAGGTTTCATAACCGCTATAGAACTGTACAGTTCCATTATCGGCATACTCAAGTTCACGGACAATGTCGCGTCCTGTTACGGACGTTTGATTGCCATTCTCGCGCAAGCGCCGCAACAGTGCGTTGTGGTTGCTCACGTTATCTGAAAGTGTGCGACTACGATTTCGTAGCGTAGTCGTTACAATCTCGGATAGGTTTGGACTAGCCATCGCTAATTCCTTCCATTTTCAAGTTGTCTAATTGATGCGTTGATAGCATCACGAATAGACGCATTAGCGGGGAGTGCTTGTGCGGCTGGTGTAGCACTGCCTCTTACCTTTGACCGTTGTGCTTTCTTTGCTTTCTTAACTGCGTCCGTTTTCACAGTTTCCTGTGATTGGGCTGCTGCTAAACGCTTTACTTCTGCCTGTCTCAACTCTGGATCGGCATAGACTGCCATTTCATAAGCTGATGCCAAATCAGTCGCATTGTTGCTGCTGATTAATGATCCCATCACGCCGCGCACCTTTTCAAAGTGCGGATGCGCCGGGTTGCCATTGGCGTCCGTTTCTGCTGCAAACTGGTCAATAAAAGACTGTGTGCTTGCCTGCACGTTGCTCTGCTGTTGTGTCTGTTGATTCTGTATAAAGCCAGTTAGCTGGGCTACTTGCTGCTGTAGGGCTTTTACTTGCGGGTCTGCAAATTCATCCTCTGCCGCTGGATCGTTACCGATTGCGTTTGTATCCACGCCATACTGGTTTGCAAGCCAAGCAATAGCGTTTTGAGGGTCTTTTCGCAGATAGTCATGTGCGGCTAACAGTTGCCTGACAGCACCCACATCATCCATGCCAGCACGCTCAAAGTCACCTTTAAACGGCTTCATGATTTCGTCAAACGCTTCCTGGCGCTTTCGGTATTGTGAAATCGCCTGCGTTTTCTTTGTGTAATCGCCCTCTAAATCCTTGTAGCGCTCCATAAACATGCGCTGTGCTGGTGCGTCTAATGCTTCAAATTTAGCGGCAAAATCTTTCGGCCAATGGTTTGGCGCTGAAAGTGGCTCAAGTTCGGCTGCTTCGGCTGGTTCTTCTTCACCTTCAGCCTCATCATTATCCACTTCATCATCATCAGTATCGTCATCAGCCTCTGGCTGTTGCTCTGGTGGTTCTGGCAATGGTTCGGCATTTTCTTCTGCCCCTGGCGCTTCTGCCTCTGCCTCGCCTTCAAATCCTTGTAATGTCTTTGCCAGTGTTTCCGCTACTGTTTCGGGCCTCGCTGGCTCCGCTGCTGGGGTTGTGGCCTCAACTTCAGGAGTGCTATCAAGCTGCATTTTGTTTCCTTTTAGTTAAATATTTTGTCCTGTTCGTTGCCGACTTCGACAAAATTGTTTGACCGCAAAAACTCGCGGTGCTGTGAACGGCTGGTGATCCAGCCACGATCTTTCATGTTCTGATACGGCTCTATGTCCCGCATAATATTAAAGCCAGCGTTTCCGCTGGCTTCTGACTTCTCTATAAGTTTACCGTCTCGATAGACGTATGTTTTCTTGCTCATCGTTGCAGCATCCTTGCTGCCACTTGTTGCATTTCTGCATCCATTTTACGGCGCGGCTTATTTAATGTGCCAATAGCAGTCATAAGTTCAGGGAATATCTTGGAAAGCACTGCCGCCAGTGGGCTGTCTAGTGCCTCGCGCACGATTTCTTTTTCTTGCTCTGACAGGCCTTGATAGGCGGCATCAGCAGCGGCTAGATCAATTTCCATTATGTAAAGTCCCTTGGATTGCCGAATAAGCCCATTGTGTCAGCCTGACCGGGCTGGGTCATATTGCGGGTTTGCAAAAGGTCAACCAGCGTGCCTGTGGCATAGCCATATGGGTTGTACTGGTTGCCAAAGCCTGAATAGGCATAAAATGGGTTTTGCAGATAATTGACTGCCAGATCATCGCTGACAGGCGGCGCTTCATCTATAGGCGCTTCCTCTTGTCTGGCCTGCAATGCTCTGACTAACGGCTCATCAGCGCCATTACGCTGGTCATAAAATAGCTGGTCATCTACTGACATAGGCATGTTATTTGGAGCAAATTCGTTTCGGCCTGTGTATGTTGTCATGGGAAAACCCATAACATCGCGGGTTGTATTAACACCCATAATCTGATTGTTTTGGTTAAGAACAGGAACACCACCAGCGCCAATGCCAGCCGCTATTTGATTGCCTAAAAACCCACGATCATCAAGCCCACGCACTTGTTCACGATAGTCGTTTCCCTGCCGATCATTTTGCGCCAAACCATAATAAAAATTACGTTCTTGCGCATTTGCAAACCCTTCAGCCTGAGCCATTGCATCATCACCAGCATCACGAATAACTTTGTCTTTATAGACATTCGGCCTGCCAGCTACCGTCAGATCAGTAATAGGATTGCCCGAACCCATATCATCAGTACCGCCGCCTAAAACTGTAGACGCTGGTTGCGATTCGACTGGCGCAGTATTTCTGTTACGCTGTTCAGCTTGTGCTAGGGCAGCGGCTCTTTCTTCTGCCGCTGTTTGTTGATATACGCCAGCAGCTACATCACCTATAAAATCATCAGTGTTACCGCCATAGGTGTTATCAATAAAACTTTTCTCACGCCCAGCCATTTCTCTAGGGTTAGAACGTTCAGGCTCATTACCGCCGCCACCAGACCTACTATCGCTGTCAAAGCGTATGCGATTTTCAATTAAGTAACTGCGTACCATGATTTGCCCTTTAATGACCGCCTGCCTTGGCCGATCACCCCTGTACCAAAAATACCGCGTAAATGTTCACGGCCTTCACGCACGATTTCTCTTACACCGCCAAATGGCGCGATAAAATCAATCAGCCATAGGTTTTTGCCAGCATCCCAATCTGTCGGCTGGATATACCTTGTGCCATCCAGATAGCCAGCTTCTGTTTCTTCGTTAAACAAAGCCCATGACATATAGCCAACAGGATAACCGTCATGCTCCCACAACCTGAACTGCTGCAAGGCTACCGGGGGCAAAACCACCCTGTGAATGTCTGCAATATCGTGCGCCTGATGCGTTTTGCTCTGACCCATTAGCCAGACTATCTTGCCTACCGCCTCGATGTTCTTCATCCGTTTGTAACCACTTTGGCTGCGTCAATTTCCAGCTTTTGCTGTTTAAACTGCGCGTCTGCCTGCGCCTTTTGCTGATCTAGCTCTAGGCGTGCAACTTTGACTTGTGCATCGGCTGCTGCTTGCTGTGTTTGTGCCTGTACCTTTGCCGCCTCAACCTCGATTAGCTTATCTTGCGGCGTTGGCCCTGCTTGTTGCGGTGCTTCTATGCTTTCCAGCGTTTCTTCTAAATCTCTGGCGCCAGGGAAGGCTTTAGCCGCAAATAACAGCATTTGCTTGGCCTGATCGAATCCGACTGTGCCAGATGACACCATCGGGCCAATCGCCTGCATAAACTGCGTCATGGCAATCAGGAAATCTGTGCGGCTCTTTTGTTCAGATGCACTGTCAACGGCAGCGCTTTCATCTGTATCAATAGACACACGATATTGACGCAAACGCTCATCCTGTATCACTGCCACCATTTCAGGTGTGATAGCTATGCCTGTTATGCGTGAAAGCAATGATGGCTCTAGGTTTTCAACCATCATTTCGGCCTTCATTTCCATGATGCTATCAAGGAATTGCTCAATACGCCGCTGGCGGTTTATCAGGCGCATGGCGCCAAACTGGCCTTTGATGCGCTGTGCTGTTGCTGTCTCACGGCTGGCTGAATTGCCGCGCATGATGTCAGATATGCCAGTAATCTCGTAAATGGCCTGTATGACAATCTGGCGTGATTGATAAAGCTGGGCTAATGCCTTGATAATATTATCAAGTGGGGCTTCCTGCATGACATTGGCTAACCCGCCGCCAGCTTGCAACATAGCCATGTTATCAACAGGAACAAACTCATTGTCTGCTGCTGTGGCCAGGCGTTGCAGTTCTTGGAATGACGCATCATAGACACCGCGCCGTTTTAAGGCTTCAGTCAGGTTTGCAATGCGCTGTGTAATCAGATCAAGTTCAAATAGCTGATCTTCATAGCTAAGAATCTCTGGCACAGGCAGCGTGGTGTCTGTTGTGCTAATTGCATAAAGCGGCTCTGGAATAGGCCAGAAACCTTCTAAATTATAAGGATCGTCAAATTCTTCAAGCAGTTCATCGTAGTCATATGCGATAAATATCTGCTTGCCGCTGCGCTTATCCCAGATTTCCCAGATTTCGCCCATGTCAGGCATTTCGCTGTTATCATAAGTAGCGTCATCACGCCTATATGTCAGCGGTATCATCTCGCCCTTGGCGCCGTAATAATCAACCAGTTCCTGGCGTGTCATTAAGTGCCTGAAACCAATCCATGTAACATCCTCCCAGCATCTAGCTGGTGACATGACAAAATCGCCCCAATGTACGTATTCACAACGGATTGACTGCTCACCTATATATTCAATAGGATCACCTTCAACAAATGCGCCTTGCGGCCCCATTTTGACTGCGGCCTGGTCAACTTCATTGCCATCGGCATCCACAAAGGCCTGACCGATAGGCACCTCGCCCATCTGACCGGGTGCAACCTCACCGATGCCCATGACATTGTTAGCCTGCACAGGAATCTGCTCTGGATCACCTTCAAGCAGTAATGGCTCATAAACCATACGCATGACGCCGCGCCCGACAATCAATTGATCCTCAATTACGCGCCTGACTGCTGCATCAAAATTATATACGTCTAGTTGATACTGTAATCCGCGCTCAATAACTGTTGCTATTGATCTGGCCACAGGATCGCTGTCTTTAAAGCGTCTGGATACACGCGGCTTTGGCGTTTTGAAATATAAAGAGGCTTTTAGGGTATCAACATTGGAATAAAAGATATTCATGCGTGTTTCGCGCATTGCCCGGTCAGGGCTGTCATCTCTATAGCGCTCAATAATGTCAAAGCAGCGATCACGCCAGCTTTCTTCAAATTTACGCGCTTTTCTAATCTCGTAATTCCAGTATGCCGCACGATCACCCTTTTTGGTGGGTTCGCGGTCAAATGTGTAGGAATCTACCATTATTACATTCTCCAGCCTTGCGGCTTGGTTGCGTTATCTAGGCCTGCCATCATTTCGTCTATCGTTGCTGGCCGCCAAATATCTTCTTGAATGTCAGGAACACGGCGCTGATATGGACGCGATTGTGCGCTATATCTAATTTCGTCGGCGCAATGATCCTCACAATTGTCAGTTTTAATGTCTTCGACTCTGTGTTTGTCATGCTGCAAAACAGGCAATGTTCTTATTGTATCAACACAAGTTTTGAAGAAATACATCATTGGTATTCCATCATCACCTATCAGCCTTTGCCTGACCTGATCCCATCCAGCTATGCGACTATTATCTGCACGCCTAAAACGAACACCCATTTTAGCAAGGCGCTCACCTATCGAGGGGCCGCCGTCAAACTTCCATATGCTTGGATCGCCTACACTAAAATCTATGCGCTCACCGCGCTCTCTAGCCCTAATGCCAGCGCCGACTTCCTCTGCTGTCATGCGTAGGCCTACATTCGGCCTGCCGCTTGAGCCGTACCACTCGCGGTAACGTATTAACGCGCCGTCTGGATATTTATCATGGCCGTCTGCGACAGCCCACCACCCCACGGAGAAAGGTGACGCGCTGCCCCAGTCGAATGACCGGAACTTTGTCCAGTTAATCGGTATTTCAAACGGCCTGATTACATGCAGATCACGCTTCCAGACATCGCCAAAGAAGCTGCCAACGACTAAATCCCAATCGCCTTCACGCAAAGCGCGGCCAAGTTCTTCAGGCAATGCACTAAAACTAGAGGCATATGAAGGGTCAATATACTTATTGTCCGTCATCTTGGCCGGGATATACATGGTCAGCCAGCCTTTGTCGGCTGCATTATTCGGATCACGCATCGTATGATCGAAGAAATAGCTTTCCGCTGGCGCTGGATCGATATAGAGCGCCTTTAGAAAGTTATGCGATTGACCGCCGGGATTGGCTGTCATTACCAAACGCGGCAGAAAACCCTGTTGTTTTGCCTCAAAGTTGCCAAGACGCATACGCGATTTAATATAGCCAAGCTGGTAGGGCGTCATTTGCCCGGCCTCATCAACTAGCGCTATATGTATCTCTGTACCCTGAATACGGTCACAATCGCTGTCGCGCTCCAAATACTGGAACTGTATGCTGCTGCCGTTATAAAACTCATAACGCTTGCGCGTTTCGTTAAAGTTGCCAAGTTCTGGCGGCATTTCTTTCTTCAACGGCTGTATATGGTTGCTATCAAGCTCTGGCAAGCTGCGCCTGAAGATAAACGCCTGCAAGCCAGGGTTTTCCAAGCAAAAGCCTATGATGTCCCAGCGGCCACTATGCGACTTGCCACCGCCTGCGGCGCCTCCAAACAATATCTGCTTGGCCTTGCATTTATGCAAAAGCGCCTGCTTTGGCTGTGGCTGGTAATCCAGCTTGATTGTTTTCTGAGCCATTTACAAAATAATCATTTCTGTTATGGTTTGATCTGGCTGGGGTTAGATAAGCCTTAAACCATTCTCACCAGAGTGCTTTAGGCCGCTACACTGGATTTGCTAATTAATCTTAGTAAGTTGAGCAAGCACTGCCCCAGCCACTACATTATCCCAGCATCTGGTAAGATAGACCCGCCATTGTCATTGTCATTGCGGCCACGGTTGACCGCTGCTGCACCAGCCGCCGTAACAGCCACAGGCCCGACAATGCCGTATTTCTCTAGTATCTTGACCGCTTTATCGTCAAAAATGACGTAATTGCGCTCTGCGGCCTCATCTGCCGTTGATGTTGCTCTTGAACCAGCAGCACGGTATTTTATGCCGGGAATGCCAGCTTTTTGCAGTCGCTCACTTAGCGCTTGTGGAGTAATCCCAGACGGCAAGTTATCTGTTCTTTTAGTATTCTTAACAACCTCAAAAAAAGTTCCTACGTCAGACGTTTCAGCAACGCCAAATTCATCATAAAGGGGCTTCAATGCCTCTAAAAATTGCGGCTGTTGTCGCAATGACTTATCATAATCCAGCAATTCGTCAGGCTTGGGAGCAAGGACGACTTTGTACATTTTACCGCGTGTAAACTTGCTTGGATCAAGGTTTTCGTAAATCTCTAGTTCACGCTGGGCAGACTGCCTTATGAAATCAGCAAGCTCTTGTGCCTCTGCATCACCCGCAGAAGCAGAAATATCCACTGGGTCATCAATTTTCTGCTTTAAATTCTTTATTTTTTTATTAATGACGTTTTCTGGCTTTTGGTCAAAAAAGGCCATTTCAGTTGCTATGTCATCCAAAATCATTTCGCGGTCAGTCAAGCCGTCAGTTTCTCTAGCGTTTTTAACGGCGCTGCCCTCATAAACAATGCTAGACCGCCCTCTAGCAAGTGAATCTCGGTAGAACTTGGCTATATCCTCGCTATCAGTAAAGTACAGCCCATAGCCATAAGCCTGTGCGCCCTCACCAGTGCCGATCATCTCCAGCCTGAACTCATCAAAGTCAGCGCCAGAGCCATGAAAGGCTATAATGCCGGGTTCGGTTTCTGTCGGCTGTACAATAGACACAGGGTTTTCAGCCGTTGGCGCCTCAAACTTGCCAGTCTCAAAATACCGTGCCTGCGCCAAATCCATAGCAGCACCAGTGGCCTGATTAGGGTCAATTTTGGCAGCGTCAGCGGCATCCATAGCAGCATCAGCAACCCTAGCTGCCCGTGGTGCCTTTAATGCAGTACCAACAGCAGCTAATGGCGGTACAAACGCACCACCAGCCTGTAGCACATCACCAGCAACGCCCAGCGTCTGCAACCCAGCATCAAGGTAATTACCCTGCCTGACATTTGCTCCAAAACCAGGAAGCATCTGACCCTGATTAAACGGATCAGGCGCATAGCCAAAGACATCAGCAATGCCAGCACCAGGCGCAAACAATGAGCCAGTTGCAGCCGCGCCATATGCAACCTGACCAGGTGTCACTGTTCCGCTGCTAGCACCTTGCGGCCCTGCAAGCATCATATCGTCAGGTGACAACATAGGCGCTGCATTGAAAAACCTACTATCGCTAAACGGATCAGGCCTGGCATCAGTCATCAACTTCTGCGCCATCATCCGTTTAGCAAACTCGCTCATGCAACCTGAACCTTGTGCAACCTGAAACCCTGATATTTTGCAGATACGTGCGTGTTTACATATCGCCTTCGTCGCCGCCGCGAGCCAGCCCTGGGGGTATGACCGGGGGCGGGTCTAAAACCAAACTGGCTATGTAGTCCAGTAGTCTCGCACGCTGTAACCTATAGCCAGCAACGATTTACACTGCGATAACTTATCAGTGTTGTAGGTTTGTTGTAACTTTATCCTGCTGGCGTAACGTCTATGACCTCTGGGTCACCATCACGCATAATATTGATCTGCACTGCCAGGCCACCGCCTTTGCCAGCGTCAGAGCCAAATATCTCGCGTTGTGTACGCTCTAAGTACCAGCTATCAGCCTTCCAGTCGCCACGTTTGCCAGCCGCACCGATGCGCTGCACCCTGTCAGCCACAGCCCTGCGCTCTTGTGCGCGTACCTCAATCGCAAACTCTTGGTCATCATTTATCCAGCGTGAGAGCGTATCAATATTAACCCCTGAACATTCAGCGGCTATCGTCTTTGGCACGCCTTCGCTTATCAGGCTTAGAATACTAGCCCTGACCTCTGGCGTATCCTTGTTAAACTTTTGCACGCCCACATTTATAGCTGGCTTGGTTACACTTGGTTGCACCCTACCATCAGGTTGCACCCCTGCAACTGGTTGCACTGGTTGCGCTGGTTGCACTGCAACCGACATTGGCAAGCCTGTTACCTTGCGTGCTACACGCCGAGCGTCTTTGACTGCTTCATTAACTGACAGCCATCCATCACGCTTGGAACGCTTTTGAATTGCCTGCCTGCTGATATTGTAATCGCGTGCTATGGCAGCTAGTGCTTCGCCTTGCTTTACCCTGGCCTCGATTACAACCCAATCAATGCCCGGCTTGCTTTCATGCTTTCGCATACCGTCCTCATAGCAAAGCAGACTGAGCGAGGGCGCCCAGCCTGCTTTTAGTTGTGGCCATACATGGCCGAATCATACAGTAAAGCTAACACATTTCACGCCATACGCAACACACATTGTCGAAATAAGTTAAAATGAAACACTATTTAAAGTGTTCTTAAGGTTTCATAAGGGATAGTGTGCCACTGTGACACATGGTTTGCTTGCTTTTGAGACATGGTTACACCTTATAATGCAACCGTATAAGCGCATCCATGTAGTTGCGCTTGACCACCCTGCCATCAATTCCATAGCCTAATAGCCTTGCCAGGCGTGTCCACGGCGCACCTCTTGCCTTAAACGCTGCGCTATGCGCTACAGCCCAGACCAGCTTGCGATCTGCTTCTGGCATCGAAACAGTCAACTCCAATGCCCGGTCATAGTTGTCAATCTGCTTTGAGGTTGGCCGTAGCATTGTCTCGCCAATCTGTGTCCAGCCGTAACCATGCCAGTCATTCACAACATCAGGCCATGCAGATAGCTTTTGCTGGCGTATAGCTCGTGGCAGGCGTCTATCGGTTTCTGCCGCTTCCATAAACAGGCTGTTAAGGGCATTAACGTCCATGATGCTGTATCTCCATTTTTTCAACAAACTGGCGCTGTTGAAATATATTCATTTCCCAATACTTGTTTCTGATGCTTTTAAAGCGGTCAATTGACAGGCGGTCACGCAATCTTTTAAACACTTTTTCCTGTCTGTAACCAAAGTCATCAACCCGTCGTTTTGCCGCGACACACCTATACCTATGATTTGTGTGCTTCACAGTTTTGCTTATAAGTTGTTGTATTAATTGGGGGTCAATTTTTTCACTTGACACATTTTTAGGTGGCTGTAAAATTGAGTTTAAGCAATCAGCTTTATCTAGCGTTTCAGCACATTGATAGCTTTCTTTTTTAATATAGATTTTAGGTTCTTGGATAGCTAACAGATTGCTGGCTTGTTCAGCAGCATAGCTTGCGGTTTTAGCTAGCTGTTCATCAATCATTGCTTTGGGCTTTTGCTGGTCAGTGCGTCTTGATTTTGGCATCGTGCTTTTCCCCCTAAATCTGATCTACAAATCCATCAATCTTTTTAATGGTGATAACTTCTAAAATACGTCTGGCCTGTTCGCGTGCTGCATCAATGTCCAGCACTGGATAGCGTCCCAATGTGACCAGCTTCTGCCTGCCATTTACCCGTGTTTTTACGATGAAAGCTGTCACGCCATTTGCAGTCTGCTTTCTGGCACCAAAGCCCGGTATTTGCTGATCCCACAGCACTTCACCAGGCTTGATTGCCTTTATACTTTCGTTGCTCAATGTCATCTGTTTCCCTCTCTATTATGTCACGCAAACACTTGTCATTAGCGCACAGCAATTTGCCTGTGGCTGTCATTATCCATGTACCCATATCCAGATTGTGCATGGCGCCACATGCCTGGCATGGCTCTGGCTCTCTCAACGTCAACGATCTTTGCAGCTTGCGCTTCTTCCTCATTGCGCCATATCTCCATCACCTTGATTGCTAATTGCTGGCGCAAGTGACCAAGCGTTAGCACGCCCGGCTGGCCTTTGAGGTAGCCAGGTAATTCCTGATAATTAAAATCAACCTCAAGCTGATAATCATTGCCCAGGCGTATAACAGGCACGTTGTAGGCATCTGCTATCCAGAACAGGCCAAAGCCCTCGCCTATCAGCCTGCTGATCTCGATGTCAGCTTCTCTGAGTGCAGCATGGTTCATTTGGGTAACAGCCCTGTCTCTGCTTGCAGGCTGGCACCAGAATATTCCTTAGTACCTTTGCATGAGCCGCAAATACGATTGAATATGCCAAACGACATAAAAGCTTTTCTGCATTTAAGGCAGATGCGTTCATCCTGTGGCTTGTCATACATTTGACCGGGATTTGGTTTGTTTGACAGCTTATATTTCTTGCGCTTTTTAGCACCTGCCATGATCGCCCCCTATGATTAATCCACATACATCACATGCACTGGCTGTCATTGTGCTTTTGCATTTAGGACAACGCCCGGCATTTATAGCTGTCTGCATCGAGCCATCGCCTTGATGCACAATGCCCACCACGCCCTCACAGACCGGGCATAGGTCTGACACTGTTTCTGATCGCTCCATACAGTCCCGGATGCGAACCCAGCCATCTTTGCAGCGCCCATAACTGTTTTTGTATGTGCATAGATCACTCATCAATCATCGCCTTTATTGTTAGGCCAATGTTCATGGCAATCTGTGGCACAATAGCGTTACCAAGCCCCTTCAAACGCGCGGCTCTTTGCTTGATGCCTGTCGCTACTCTGGGTATGTCGGCTGGCTCTCGCTCCCATCCGTCAAATCCGTCCATCCGCGTGGGTAGCCCATCAGCCATTCCACCCATGCTGGCGATAGGCTTGCTTTTGTCTTTGCCTGATTGTCTGTGTACTGTACTGCTAGATCGAGCGTGTCCATGCTCACCGTTCCATTGCGTATCCTGCCGCCCTGATAACCGCCCTTGTGATCCCTCGTTGTCGGTGTCGGCCACATTCTCACCGCATCGGTCAGTGCTGTTTGCACTTGCTTGCCACTTTTCTTGCTGTGGGGCTTCGACACTCCGTCCCAAGGCTCCCCATTGCTGTTCACTAACTCGCCGCTGTTGGTTAATTTGTTCGCCGCTGGTGTCGGCCACATTCTCACCTGATCTGCTAGGTTCGCACCAAACACCAGATTGGGATTCGTCTGGCTGATCCTGCGCCCTTTCTCGTCCAACTTGCGCGGCCCGCCCGTCCCGTCTGTTGTGCGCGGCGTTGACCACATATTTGGCTCTATCATTCTCGTAAATGGTTGATTGTTCGCCTTTGCGCTCGCTTCTTGATAGGCTTGCACCATCAATGGGTCTATCTGTTCGCGCAAATTGCTCGGTCTTTTTCTGTTCTTTCTGTGTCCTGTTGTAGCCATTTTCATCATAGCTTCGTAACTCCGAGATGGTAGGCTGTCCATCGTGTTCGGAGTTGCCCACATTTCTTGCGATGATGAAGATTCTGTTTCGGTGGTGGGGCGCTCCGACAATCGCACCGCTTGGAAATATGAACGCCCTAGCGGCGTAGTCCTTATTCGCCAGATCATTGAGTACCTCATCAAGTCCAAGGGAAAGATGCCCAAAAACATTTTCGAGAACGACAAAAGCGGGTCTTTTGTGTGCAATGATTTCAGAGATGTGCGGATAGATGTGGCGTGGGTCTTCTTTTCCTCTTTGCTTGCCAGCGACACTGAAGGGCTGGCAGGGATAGCCTGCTGTGAGGATGGTTTTTCTGGGATCAGTTCTTGGAATAAATCTATCTGGGTCATTTGCAATTACCTTTACATCGTCGGTTATAGGCACATCAGGCCAGTGTTTTGCCAGCACCTTGCGGCACCACGCATCTGTATCGCAGAACATGACAGGCCTAGATAATCCAACGGTCTGGAAAGCGTAGGCAAATCCGCCAATGCCGCTACAAAGATCAATATGATGCAATTGTTCAGCCACCTTGCGCCTCACATAATTGCCTGATGATGTCTGCCTGGCTGGTCTGACGTAGCTTTATCAATGGCTTTAGATATGCCGCAACATGACCAAGGCGCTTTGCAGTAACGCAATAAACGCCTGTGCATTTGAGCCTGTCCTGCATGTCTTTTTGATTTGCCGATAAGCTGCCACCCTTGGGGCGCTTTAACTCAATCATTATCGGGCCTTTGTCGCACAGATCATGCCAGCCATTATCAGGCACAAAGATTTCCAGATCAGGCCAGCCCGGTGCCATGCCTAACCGCTTTAAGCGCACCTTATATGCAACATGGCGCTTGCCCTCATTTGGACTGTGGTGAAACACGGCGCCAAGCGGTAGTGCGGCATCAAGCCATTGCACTACATATGTCTGTAACTCATCTTCAGTCATCATTGTGAGAACTGTAAAAATCGTTTGGCATTACTTTGCCGCCAGTAAAGGCTACTATCTTATCCATGTTAGCGCGTTTTGGAATCAGCCGTTCACTGTTGCCTGCTGGCAAACACCAGCGGCGAACCACCGTGGCATGGGCAACGCCTAACGCCCTGGCAGTTTCGGAAAAAGAAAGATCGTTCTGTTCTAAGTAGTCGTTAAGTTGCATTTCGTTATCCGTGCGTTGTTAATTTAACACACGATAATCGACTTGACTTATTCTGACA
>UEXN01001284.1_pt1 | contig 20725 bp, 33 predicted proteins | sample 1796711 | NCBI WGS metagenome assembly UEXN01 (sample SAMEA4772470, study PRJEB27181) | metagenome | reverse complement strand
ATCGGTGTCATTACGCTCATCGTTGTGCTGGCTCGTATGCACTACAACATCGAAGCTCTTACGGAAAAAGTCAAAGTCCTGTTTGATTTCCACAATAAAAGAAAAGATTAAATAATGCCAAAGAAAGCAAAGAGCGGAGGTAAGATATGCCCAGCAGGTAAAGCCTGGGCTAGACGCACGTTTGACACGTATCCTAGCGCTTATGCCAACATGGCTGCATCTAAGTACTGCAAGGATCCCAACTACGCGAAGGGAGCAAAGAAGGGCAAGTCAACCAGGAAGAGGGTTCGGTAATGGGCCAACTAGCACAATGGAGAAAACAGAACTGGGTTCGCATAGGCACTGATGGATCCATCAAAGGACCTTGCGGAACGTCGAAGGATAAGAAAAACCCTGACCGTTGCCTGCCTAAAAGAAAGGCTCTTGGCCTATCGCAATCTGAAAGAGCTACAACAGCCCGCAAGAAGAAAAGAGCAGGAGCACGCGGAAAAACGGTCGTATCAAATACTAGGAAGGCCAAGGTCAGAAGCTAATGCGCAAGGAGCACAAGAGTAAAAAGGGAGGGCTTACTGCTGCTGGTCGATCCTATTTCAAGCGCAAGACTGGTGCCAACTTGAAAGCCCCCGTTACGGAAAAGAAACCAAAAGGTAAAAGAGCTGCACGTAGACGCAGTTTTTGTGCTAGAATGTCAGGTGTAAAAGGTCCAATGAAGGATTCCAAGGGTAGACCAACCAGGAAAGCTCTTGCCCTTCGCAGATGGAAATGTTAAATTTAAATTATGAGAAAACTAATCGCAAGTAAACTTTTAGGTGCTGCAAAAAAAGTAGCTAAAAAAATAGATAAAAAGGTCGTTGATTCTTTAGCTGCACGCGCTAATAAGAAAGCAGGAGTCGCTGGAACTACTGCCAAGAGAAGCACTGCTGCACGCAAGGGCAATAAAGCGGCGCAGGCTCAAGCAAAAAAGGCATCCAAGCTTTTCCCTAAGAACCCACAGGCCAGGGCGAACGCTGTAAAAAAAGCTAAAGCAAGGGCTGGCGCTTCTGCGGCAAGACTAAAAAGGAGAGAAGCCGCAAGAAAAGCAGGTCTAGCCAATCAAAGAGGCGCCAAGAAAACTGCCAAAAAAATCTACAAGGGCACTGCAGTTGGAGCTGGAGTAACTGCGGTTGGCGGAGGTGCTGCTGCAGGTGTTGGTTCTAAGCCAAAAACTCCAACAAAACCAAAAACCCCAGCAAAACCTAAAGCAAAGGGAAAAGCATTCAATGTTGCAGGTCTAAGATCAGCTTACAACAAAGCTAAAACTCCATCCGCCCCTGAACCCAAAGCGCCCCTCGGCCCCAAGAACAAAACGAACGCCAAGAAAAAGCCAGTTAAGAAGGCAGTAAAAATGGCTAATGTTAAAACCGCGAGAAGCAGGACAGGAAATTCTGGGAAAACTCAAGTCGCAGTGGGTTCCTCTGTTATTCGCAATAGAGACGGAAGCATCAAAAAAGTTAATAAAGCAACTGCTAATAAAAAGCAAAGCAAGTTCAAGAAAGGAAAAAAAGTAAAATGAACCCAAAGAAAAAAATAATGCAAAATGTATTGGAGAGCGGCGTTAAAGGCATCCAGAAGATGATGAAACCTCGTCCTACCCCTGGTCAGATGCGCCGAGAAGAAGTAGGCAGGATCACTGGTATGAAGCCCCAAAGCCCACTAGAAAGAATGGATGACTCCGCAAAGAAGGCATTCGCCAGACAAAACCTGAAGTAATGAAAAAGAAGATTGCAAAAAACATTGTTACTGAGGTTTTTGAAAAAAAGCTAAAGGATCCTAAATTCAAAGGACAATTGCCCGATCAAGAAACCCTAAGAAAAGTAGCTAAGGATTATTTCAAAAGAAAAATTGTAGGTAAGGACTAATGAAAAAGAAGGTTTTTCTTGGTGCCATAGACATGCTGACGGAGGGAGCTGCCAAAGCTAAACCAAAGTTGTCGGGGGTTTCTTCGGGGGCAGGCAAAGGTAAAACCAAACAATTAGAGTTCGACTACAAGGAAGAAGAAAAACTTCTCCTGGGCTCGCAGGGTAAAAAGGCAAGTGACAAGGATACGGATCAATTGCTGAAAGAAATTTTAGAGTTCGCAGAAGGTAAAAAACTCGGAGGTAAAACCGTATCTCCTGAAGCTGAAGGGGCCTATAGAGGTTTTTTTAATAGAACCATGCGAGAGCCCTAAAAATTTTAATTATACATAACAATGTCTAGTACAACCGTAAACTTTAATTTAAAAACTGCTGGATTTGCTAACTACGCTAACCAGACGCTAACCTTTAGGCTTCTACAAGTAAGTGCCGACAAGGCAGATGACACCGTTATACTGCCTGGTATTGTAACAGCAACAAGTGCCGCCAACGGAACGGGAAGTGCTGCCCTATTTACGACTGGTGAATCAGACATCGAAAGTACATTTGAAGTTATTTTTCCGAATAGAGAAAAAGGTCTGTTCCAAATACCAGCTACCTCTGCGGGTGGGTCGATAAACTTATCTGACCTGTTAGTGGACCACGTTCCTGGTGGTTCTGCTGCTCCACAAAATTCTATCTATGATGCGGCAGTAGCTTACTCAATACAAAGAGGTAATCATACGGGACGGGTTCCATTTGTTGATGCTATATCTGACACTGAAGAAGCGGTAGAAGACATCGTTGGTGGAATGGTTACTGGTAATACTGAAACTGGTATTACTGTCACATACCAAGATTCAGATGGTACACTAGATTTTGTTGTAGCATCTCAAACAGACGAAAACTTTACAACTGCTGACCACGCAAAGTTAGATTTAATCACTTTACCCGCTGGAGCTGGCACTATTATTAATGATTTCGCTAGGGATTCCCTATTAAATGGAACTGCTGCCTCTGTTAAAGGCGCATTAGGAGTTGCGGATACAGGCGCAATAGCTGGTTTTGTTCCAAACAGCATCACCTTTCCTAGTGCATCTGACTTTCTTAGCATAGCTAATGACACAGTCAACAATGATTTAAATGTTGGAACAAATGATTTTACCTTATCTTTTTGGGCAAGGCTAGATGGTAATGGAACAGAACCTATACTTAATAAGTATTCTAGCGCAGGGTATTCATTAAAGTTTTCATCAGGGAGTCTTATATTAACAATCCAGGGTACGGGCGATCCCTTGGCAGTTACATTAGCAACTGGTCTTAACGACAATAAGTGGCACGTATATGTGGTTACTGTTGACCGAGATGCTAATGCTGTAGCCTATGTAGATAATGTTGCTCAGACGGCTCGTGACGTATCAACCGTTCAAACCTCGCTAGATAATACAACTGCTTTCCGAATTGGATACGATGGAGCCAACCCTAGTAGCGAAATTGCTTTTGGTAATTATGTTGCTTTGCATAAAAGTGCTTTAACAGCTCCTCAGGCAGCTCAAATATATTTCTCAGCAGATGCAGCTTTAACATTATCCGTAGCAGCTACACTAATGGTGGACTTGCGTAAGGCAAACAAGACTTTTACTGATGTAAGTTCTAGCCCTCTTCCCATTGTTACCAACGGAACAGTTAGATTTAATCAAGATAGATTAACTGAACTTACTGGAACCAATATATTAGCTACCTCGACGTTAGGCTATACTACAGGTAGTGGTGGAAGCGCACCTGTTCAACAAACAAGTAAAAGCACAGAGATAACTCTTGATAAAATTAACGGCAAAATGACTATGCACGCTGAGTCCATGAATGCCAATGATATTAAAACTTTTCAATTTACAAACAATACAATAGCCGCTACGGATGTTGTTATTGTTAATATTGCTGACGTTGGAACGCCAGGAAATTACTTGGTTGGTGTATCAGATGTTTCTGCTGGACATTGTAAAATAACTCTTAAGTGCATTGCTGGTACAGGTTTAACTGATGCACTGGTATTAAATTTTGCGGTAATTAAAGCAGTCCAATCATAATGGCAATCTCTCACAGAACTAACAGGCTGAAGCTCGTTGGAACTCCAGCAGTTGAACAGTTACAAAATGGTCGGTATCAACTGACCGTTAACTGCACTACTATGAACAGTCGTGAGGACTGGTACAGTTCTAACAAGGCTCGCATATTCCCTGACTTTGGATCGTTAGAGTCCGCAGAGATGTCCATTGATGGACTAGCTCCACGCAAAGGGGAAGCCTACACAGATATGCGCCTCGTATCTGTTGATTCCAGCACACAAGGAGATCAATACATTGTTACTCTAGTCTATCAAACTCTAGGTGCTACTTTTGTACAGGTAAAGGATGATACTATAGCTTTAGACACAAATGGTCTTAGGACAGTAACCAGAACAAGTATTGCTAAAGCGGGAACTGATATTCCTGATGACGACAAGGACATTGGTGTTGACTCCATTGACCACCAGATTGATGCTGAAACAGCCGTGCCTTGTTTTCTATCTTCCTATGAGATTGATGACACCGATAGTTACAGGGAATTCACAAGGAATTACATACAAGCTGGCACACTGTCCGTCTCGAAAAGTAATGAAAGCGAAGGTGTTGTAAAAGTTACCACTACTTTTTTAGTTACGGAAGGCACGACGGTAGGACCTGTTATTGCAAGAAGCATTGGAGAATTTGATGGTCTAAAAACAATCTCTGTTACTACTTTACAGGATTCTGCTGGACAAAGCATTGTTCACAATGATTCTAATACTGTGCATCAATACAACAAGATGGTGGACTTTACTTACCCTGGAGTGCTTTCTCTAGTTGGTGATAAAATACAATTATCAGGTGCTGGTCCTAATTTGTATAACTTCAACCTAGAGCCTCCAGTTCAAGCTAAAATTGAATCCAGAGTAAGTGTTATATTTCAAAAATCAGCAAATATTGTTCCTGGTGATTTTACTTTTAATGATGGATACGGCGGGGGTTCGGGTGTAGCAGCTACTGGACTTTGGAATCCAACAGAGTGGGCTAGCACATATATGAGTGGAATTTCTTGGAACTACTCACCATTTTCTGAAACTAAAGGACTTCGTGGATACAGGATTAACACAAATATAAGTGGTGTAGATGAGCGGGACCTTGATACTGGGGCGATTACATATACTCACCTTGGTGTAACTGTATTTATGAATAAATCTGCAGGATATGTAGAAAAAGAAATCAATACAAACCTATCAATCGGTCCACTTAAAGCAGCTATAAATGGTGTTAGCGATTCTCGAGGTTTACAAGTTATAGTAAATGGTAAAAGACTATTTGCTAGCACTCCATATAGGATGGAAATATCTGGAGGACCAATTAACCCTGCTGGCGTTAAGTTCACCCTTGATGTTGATCTAAGACCAGCCTTCTCGGATGTGGACGGTAATACGTATTACAAGAAAACTATTATTACTTCGACAATCCCTGCTCAATAATGGCAAAATACGAAGAAAGTCAAGAGGTTGAGAACGAACGCTCTAAAAACAGACAAAGAGCTACAAGGGAACGTCGTGCAAAAGAAAAAGAAATAAAGAAACAGCGGCAGGAAAAACTAAATCAAGCAACCAGCACTAAGGAAAGAAGGGAAATTAAAAAAGCCGCTGAAGAAGCTACCCTTGCAATACGAGGCCCTTCAAGTTCTGGGGGAAGCGATAAGGGTGGGATATATGACATCTCGACCAATAACTATAGTCAGCCACAAAGAAATCAAGCAGGTCAAGATTCTTCGATTGAAGAGGCAGGCATTGATGCACTTGGGGCAGCAGCTTCTTCTGCAAGTGATAGCGGAGGTGATACTCGTGAATTAACAATTTGCGTAGATGGTGAACCTGAGCAAGTTACGTTTTTAACAACATAATTTAAATGGCTAAATCTTTTGAGACACTTGGCGCAGGCAATGGTTTTAGTAGTTGTCTAGAGGAGTTAGAGATTTCTAACGATGAAATTCTCTTCAATCCTCCAAGTTTAGCTGAAACAATGGCAGCATACTGGAATGTTAAAAGCATCAGCTACGGAGGTGCAACGCTTAATCCTGGCAATGAGCCAATGGATCTAATATGCAACCCAAATGCGGGTGTTGGTGTGGCTGAGGCTGGTAGTAGTCAGCCAAATCAAAGTGGGCTTTATACTATCTCCAAGGTGTTGCCAGAATTTTTTTTTATAGATGGAGTAAAATATTATCATCACGGGATTCGTATGCAATTTTCTGCGTCTATCGATGAAAATCCAATAAATGGTGGTGGTCGTTCTAGTGCAATAGGCGTGACTTATTTATCTTCATTATACACTGCAAGTACAAGTTTGAAAGGTTATAGTTGCACAGATGAACTGTTTGGCCCCCCAGGGGAGGAAGAGGTAATTGGAAAAAGTGCAAGTGAAACAACTGAAACCATTGATGCCGTAACAATATCAGGCATTCCTTTTATTAAAAAGGTAAATAAATCTTTTGGTGGAACTTTTTATGACCCTATTAGTTGTCCAAGTGCGAACTATCCCAGCATACCAAGCGATCCAATATTAGAATTACACACTTACTAACCCTTTATGATATAATACAGCTATGCAAGCACCACAACTTTTAGGCAGACCAGAGGATTTAATTAAATATGGCACATCGGCGGAGCAAAGCGACTCTCCCTTGTTGGGGAATCTCACGAAGAACGTGACCGCTGAAAATACCTCCGAAGCTATTGCAGAAGCTACTCCCAGCGCTGCATTTGCAAAACTTATTCAAGAAAGTCCAAAATTAAAAGGAGCGCAGGGAAAGATTCCAAGCATGATTCGAACGGCGCTTCCATTTGCTTCTTTCTCTGGTGCGGGAGGTAAGGGAATCTTGCCATTTCTTGCATTCGGCGGTGGATACGCTACGGGAACAGCAATAGATGAAGGTAGTCAATATGTACCAGGAATGGACGGAGAAAAGTTCAGCACTAAACTTGCTAGAGGTATGGCTCCTGAGGTTTTTGAGAATGCAGATATCAACAGTCAACCTGCGTTCAATGCCCCTACACTTCAGGATCTAGCGGATCAAAGAGCGCAGAATTCAACGTCAGAGGACGATAAGGTGGATTCCTTGCAGAATGCCCTGAAGGGCGTACCTGCTGGACCTCAAGTTTCCCCTGGTGCCCTTCCTACTCCTCAAGAGGCTGGTCAGGGATTAATGAATGCAGCCAAGGAATTCTACCCGAATGCCTCTTTTGAACCTGCAGCACCTGCAGCACCCGCATTGCCAGATCCAGCCAGAACTGGATTATCTACAGAACAAATGCAAGGTCTATCTCCTGATGCCTTGCAAGCAATACGAACCCCTTCAATACCAGAATCCGTTACTTCTTCAGAAGTACCAGAAGGACTGGGACCTTTACGCCCCGTTAATCCTCAGACGGGGGAGATCCTTTCTCCCGAGGTCATAGCTGCAGGTGAAAACGCTGGATTAACATTCCCAAGTCAAGTAGCTCTACCGCAGGTACAAGCACCTGTTAGCGCTCCTCCTATGAGCGCAGAAGAAACGCAAGCAAGATTGCAGGAGCGATTCGGTGCACCTACTCTAAATCAAATACAAGGGCTTGCAGAAGGTCAAGGTAGAGGTGCTGCAGTTGACGCACAAGGACGCATGATTACCCCTAGCGCACAGCCCCCCGCTGATAGTGCTGTTCCTCCTGCTGGTGCATTATCATCCTTTGAACAAGATAGCTTATCTAGACAACAAAGAATCGGTGGCACTGGAAGCTTTGAGGGTGACAGCAAGGCACGAGAAGATAGACTAAGGGAAAATGAAAGACGACCAGGCGAAAGCCAAGCAGGCCGAGACACTCGTGTAGCAAATGAAAAAGTAACCAGGAGCGCTTCAGCTGAAGGTAGAGCTTACACTGATTCTGAGCTTCGCCGAGCGTTCGGGGAAGACTACCAGGAGGCTATAATAAAAGACAGGAATGGAATCAATCCGTTCACGGACAAGACCTACGCGGACGAAGAACTAGAGCGCCAGAATCTAATAGAAGATACTGAAGCTAGGAAGCGTTCGGGCGTTGATGATCCCACTGAGAGCCCTACTAAATTAATTGAGGACGCAAGAGCGCAAGCTGAAGCAATGGCTGCAGCAAGTGGTCTAAGTCCAGATGATCCAGATTACGAAGATTTCATACTTGATAGCATAGAAACGATAACTGGTATTCCTAGATACAGGAAACCTCCCCCTAAGTACGCCGATGATGCTGCGGCTGACGCAGCGCATGCAGCTGGAGATCTAAAGGTAGGGGATAGTTTTGTTATGGATGGAGAAGTGCGAGTATATGCAGGTCCAGCACCAGAAGAAAAAACCACAAGACCACCTCTAAAGAATGCGTTATCGCTGCCTGGTGGCGGTAGAGTATTTTAACAATTAAATATGGCAAGTAGATCATTAACCGCAGAGGAGCGCGAACGACTCGGGTTGCCGCCGCTTCAGGACGATATAACTGTACTTGAGCCAGATATTACAGGTGCGCAGGTCGCAGGATCTGCCGTAACTGAAATCGGCGGAAATATACTGGGCGAAATACTTACGCAGACCCTAGGAAGAAGACTTCCTGCAGGAGCAAAAAAAGAATTATCCAAGTTAGCTGGTAGGTTCGTATCTGGGGCCGCAAGCAGTGCACTCGCGCAAAAGGTAGAGGGCAAGGAGGATCTAAGCATGGGCCGTATGATTGCAGGCGGAGCCGTCAATAATATGCTCACCAAGGTGAAGGCTCCGTTGACAAGCCCAGTAGTAAGAGATGCAGCTAAATCTGCAGTTCTTGCTGGGTCGGAGAGAGCAATAGCAGATGTCATAGACGAGGGAGAAGTCAATCCGCTGGATATAGCCATAGCCGCTGGCACTGGTGGTTTGTTGGGTACTGCCGTAGGTAAAGCCCAGTACAAGTTCTCGGATACCGATAAGGTCGCTACTTTAATTGGAAAGAATGCAAACGAGATTGATGAAATCATAGCGAAGGGAGAAGTAGGCAAGGAGGATCTCAATGAATTACTAGAGGATGCTCTAGGTAGACCTGTATCGCAAAAAGATCTCGACAGGACTTCAGAAAGAATGATCAGGGAGCGCACGGCGCAGGCACTGCAAAGTAGCCAGAACCCAGTCCCTAGAATGATTTCCGACATAAAAAGTTTCATAGCTCCTACTAAGGCGCTGAAGGGAGTGCGTAACTTCCGCGAGGACTACCTTAACTTTGCAGATAAGATACAATCAGCAGAAGCTCTATCGACCAGGCTGCAGAATGCAATCGATAAGACTGTTATGGCGAAGCCGCATCTAGCTGATGACATAAATGATTACCTGGACGGCATGCCTCTCTCGGATGCTTTGCTGGACGAAGGCATAGCTGGCGACCTGCAATCATTCAGGGCTATAGAAACGGAAGCACTTAGTGGATTAGAATCCATCCTGAAGGATTCCGCCGAGCTTGATTTCTTGGACGCAGATTCCAAGGCAGCGGTGCTCAACAGACTAGCAATAGTTTCAAAGAGTCATAGATCCTTTGATACGCAGCAGTACAAAGCCTTCACGAATAAAGAGTTCGTGCAGAATAAAATTCCTGAAGAAGAGGTTCTAGAAGAAGTTATGGGTTCCCTTGTTATGCAAGGGATTGACCCAGAAAAAGCAGCCAAGGAGGCAGCCAAGCACGTAAAGCACATTAAATCTCTGTTCGCGAAAGCAACGGATAAAGGAACTGGACGAAGCAAACAAGCGGATCTGCTAGTTTCTTTGCCTGGTCGTTTTGAGAAGGTGATAGGTGGGCATGCTCCTGGGCCAAAAGAAAGAGCCTTCCTTGGAGAAGTGGATCAAGCATTTCTAGCTAGCGGACTTAAGGCTCGTTTCAGAATCAGAGAAAGCATAAGGCACCTGGCGAACATGGAGTCCGACGTAAAACTAAAGCAAGGACTAGAAGAAGCTGGCTTGATGAGTACAGTTAAAACTGAGGATAGCATTGAGTTCAGCCCGAAGTACACACAGGGAACTGACGCGCAGGGCAATCAACTCTATATACCCTACGAAGCTGGAAAAGCGATACATAGATTGTACGAGACTGGTTTCAACAGGCAGGCCGCAGATGAAGCGAGTAACATGCTTGCTCAGATTTATGGCATTGGAGTGACTGGTTCTAAGGCGGCTAAGGTTATATTTAATCCTCCTTCTTACGCGGTCAATCTTATAGGTGGTCAAGCGTCCATGCTCAGTAATGGGATTATACCCAACATAGGAAAAAATTATCGCGAAGGTGCAAGTCTAGCCTTCAGAGAGATACATTCTCTGTATAACTCAGGAGCAAAACTCAGCAAGGGAGCAAAGAAAATAAGCGACCCAGCAATAAGAGAACAAATCTCCAATGACCTCGCCGAGATGTACAAGTACGGAATCGGCAATGCTACCATAGCTGCGAATGAAGTTGCTGATGCAATCAACAACGGGCGGTTAGGAGATATCGCAAGGGGACTAACTGCAGGCGCTGGTAAACTTTATAGTATTACGGATACCGCAACTAGATTCACGATCTGGAAGCACAACCAAAAGAGATTAACTGACATATTAAATGCAGGTGATTCTCTTGCCGTTAACAGGGATCAGATAAAAAGGATAGCAGCTGAAATAACCAACGACACCTACCAGAACTACGCCAGAACCTGGTCCCTGGGCAGGAAGTTATCCAGGGCTGGTATACTACCTCCGTTCGTTACCTTCACGCTAGAACTTGCTCGGAACACGGGAAATCAAATTACCTATGCATTAAGGATGATCGACGGCGATGCCTTCGCGAAGAAGTTCGGCGTTGAGTTGAACGAAACATCCAAGCAGCTTTTAAGAAAAGAAGGATTCAAGCGATTGATGTATCTTGCGGGAACTATGTCTTTGGCATATGGGGCTTCTTCTTTGGTTGGGGATGCTATCGGAAAAATGTCTGGAGGCGCGGGCGACAGAGTGGACCCCAGGGACATGGAGAGCTTCAGGTTCTTTTCACCTAGTTACATGCGCAATCAAGATATCGTTGCCACCTACAACCCAAAAACCAAAACAGGAACTTCGGCAGCAACAAGTTATCTGTTTCCGCATACTATGTTCACTGGACTGATGAAGTCCGCCATAGCTCAAGCTCAGAACCCTTTCATTGAGGCAGATGCCGAAAAGAACGTGCAGAGTGCACTGGGCGCAGTTGTGGACAATTTTGTAGGTGAAGGTACTTTCATTGGTCAGAACCTGTACAGGGCCCTGGACAATCGGGACGTGTACGGAAAGGTCATAACCGACAAAGAGGGAGCCGCTAAATTTGGAGCGCTACTTAAGGAGTTCGCCTTCGAAACATTCAAGCCTGGCTTTGTTAATGAAGGGTCAAAGCTATTCAAGGCTTACAATGGGCTCGGGGATTACTCAATGGAGGAAATTCTTATGCGTCAGATGGGAGCTAGGTTGACCAAGGTTGACTTCAACCAAATGGCGAAGTTCAGGGTGCAGGAGTTCGTGCAGGGTTACTCAAACGCCAGGGGATCCTACACCACTGACGCTAAATACAAAGCTGATCAATTAAGCCCAGAGCAATTGGAGCAATCCTACCGACGGGCCATAGAGCAGGCTGAGGTGTCCTACGACAGAATCTCGGAATCATTTGAACGCCTGAAGGCATTCGGATACAACGAAGAAGAGCGCATCAATCTACTGCGCGAAGCTGGAGTGCGCAGCTCAGATATCTTCCGTATTGTTAGGGGTATGCAATTTGAGCCATTCCAACGCGGAGTGCAGAAGACCCTGGGAGAGCAGTACACAGAAATCGCCGAAGGTAAGAACAGGAGAGAAACTCTATCAGAGATACGTGCATTACGTGCAGGAGACCCTCAAAGCAAGTTCCTGGCAGCATCCCTGGAGAAGGAGCACAATCGCCGTATAAACGACGAGAAGCGCGGCAGAACGCCTCAGGACAAGCTCCTGATGAACATGAGCATACTGGAGCGCGTACGTGTCCTCAAGAGCATGGGAGCGCACAGGAACAGGGCTCTGTTCCACGAGATGAAGCGCAAGGGCGTTATCAATAAAGAAGTCGGCAAGCTCCTACGCAGTATATAAAAAAGCCCCCACCGACAAAATAGGAAAAGTCGATGGAGGCTCCGTGAGGCTTAAACAAGGTGAATAAGACCTTGTCCTTGGTTACCCTTGGACTTACCTCACTCCCTGATAGGGGTATATTACACTATGACAGTAAACAATAAAACGAATACTAGATCTTATTGTTAAGACCTTTATTTAAAAGATGCTTTGCGTAGTCTGTCAACCCTAAAGGTTTTCTTTTTGAGTTTTTATCTACGAGATTTTTAGCGTAGTCGGTCAATTCTATTTCGTCGTGCTCTACGCATGCGTGCGCTTGCTTGATTTCGTTCATTGTTACTTTTTCGAAGTATTTTAGGCAACTTCGTATTGTTTGTGGATTCATTTTAATTAGCTTTGATGGATTAATATTTTTAGGCATTGCAAAAAAAGGCGAGGAGGAAAAATCCTCCCCGCCCGAATCGATGCTTTAGAATGGAGCGGACTCGCTCTTCGGCGAACTTTCCTCTTCCTTCTTGGTGACCTTCCACTTGATGTATTTACCTGCTTTGTCACTCTCGTTGAACCAACCTGACATGCGGTACTCAACGCCTTCTACGTCAAGTTTGCCTGTCATATCTGGTTGTGATTCCTTCTGTTTATAGGTGTTTTTGAAGGATGCACCTGTGTTTGTGTTATCGTATTGCATATTTATTTATTGGTTGAAAAGATCTTCTACTTTCTTTTGTTCTGGTTTATTTGGAGCGTTTACCCCGTGAGTATTGGTAGCATCTGCATCTTTGGTATCATCGATTGCAAATAACCCATTGAGGGCGTACTTGCGAGCGTATGATGATGCCGAGCCAGTGATCTGGGCCTGGTCCATGCCCTTCTTTGTGTCGGCGTGCTCTGCTGGTCCCTTTGAGACTAGAGTTTCCGAACTGTCGTTATCGTAAAGAGTTGCTGTTGCTTCAACGAACAACTTGGAACCCTTCTCAACTATCTCGTCAGAGATAATCAAACAACAACTCCACTCTGCAAGTAATGGTTTTAATGCAGTTAGGATGTCTTCACAGGAGCGATACTTGTACCCTCCGAACTTATTGGTTTGCCCCTTCGGAGCGATCAAGGAACTTTGTATTCCTTGTAGTTTTTGTCTTATGTTATGACTCATATTTATTTTCGGTTATCTTTTTTCTGAAGAGCTTGGTTCTTTCCTTGCTGTTCAGATCTGTAATATCTGACTTGTGGAAACCAAGGTCAAGCAAAATTTTCTCTTGTTGTTGCATTTTTTTTACTGCGAACTTTTTACTGAGTTGGGTAGCTCCGTACGGATGCAATAGATCAAGATCCTCTCTCTCCAGGTAATCAGCCATCCTGCGCAGAGCTTCGGGTAATTCTATTGCGCTACTCTTCTGCACGTATCTTTTCCATGCGTTCTCTATCTTCCCTAGCAGGACATTGCTTTGCCTATGCAGGACTCCCCTTACCCTACCTGTGTCGTGCGAGTGATCCACTACGCAATCTTGCATATCTGCGGCGGTGATAGGGCACCTGTTGGTGCAATTAGTACTCCTCCAGTCCTTTAGGTCGCTCTGCTTTATGTATTTCATTGTAGTCCTATGTCGTTGAGAGATTCTGGTAGGACCTCTTCGTCGATTTTATCTTTTGTTTCGTACAGGCACATAGCGTTCCAAAGAACGGCAGACAGATGATCTTCTTCCTGATCCCCGTCCATGAAGTCCCACAAGTGCCTATAAATACTATCAATGTATCTGGATAGGGGAATGCCTTTCTCCCAGTTGCCGCGCCCGTACTTATGTGCGCCCTCTTCGAATCTACGAGAAACTGCCCTGAGTGCCGACATGGGCATCTGACTGGGCAGTCCCTTGTTATGCATTGCGTCGCGCACAGCACCAGTCGTGAAGTGCGACATTTCACCAGAGCTAGGAAGAGACATCTTCTGCATCCTCCATAGCAACTAGTTCCTTGAGCTTGCGCTTCTCGTTGGATAGATCCTTGCGCTGTTCAAGCATGCGCTCTATTTTATAAGTAAGGACTCGGCTCTCGGCACGTATCATGTCGATCCTTGTCTGTATTCTTTCTTTATCGTTTTCTCTCATTACTCCCTTTCTTCTGCGTTAGACAAGATTCTATGCTGAAGCATGTCAATTTTTTTCTTAAGATTGTCTATATCTTTGTTAAGTACTTCGTTCTGTTTTGTGAGGGCCTCGCACGATTGCGTCATCGCTTGCAGTCCCCTACTAAGAACTTCCTCTGAGTTAACCTTGAATAAGGATTGTCTTTTATCTTCTGGCATTTTTTATATTATATTTGATTGTACTTTTTCCCAGTACTTCTTTGTTGTTTCTTTCTTGTATCCGTTGGGTCCACCATTGTGCACCCTGGATAAATCTTCTGCAGTTGGCTGTCTACCCAGGCGCTCCTCGGTGCAGTAGTGCAACATATAAATTGTGAACATGTCAATTGAATGCTTCCGATTGAAGGCATCCTTGTGCGAGTATCGATCCTCCTGCAGTATTCTATTTACGTCCTGCACGTAAGCGGGATGAATCTGCATGCACCCGTAGGCTTGCCCGTTGTCCCCGATTGCGGAATCGTTGCCTCCGCTTTCCACTATGATAATTGCTAGCGCTAATTGTATTATTGTAATCATTACTTGAATCTCCCTACGTGATTTTTGAATATGAACTTCCCGTATTGGTCGCGTTCACCTTCGCGTTGTTTTGCTACGTTGTATTTTATTGATATATAGGAGCCGTGCTGTTTATCGTGCATCTTTGCGGCATTTGTATCTTCGCCATTGGGCCATAGCAATAGAATAATATCTGCGTCATTCTCAATGTCCCCGCTATCCTTGAGGTCGTGCAAGGTAAGTCCAGTCTCTCTTTTTGCACCTTCGCGATTCACTTGCGCTAAAAGAATCACTGGAAGATCAAGCTCCATTGCCATAAGTTTTATCTGATGGCTGATCTCTGCGATTGCATCGTGCTTCTTCATGCGACTATCCCACGGGACTAATTGCAAGTAATCAATAACAATCCACTCTATGAAATGCTTGCGCTTGTGCATGCGAGCCTTCGACCTGAGTTCCTCGACGTTGCGCACGTAGTGCTCGGTGTATATACTTGATGCCTGCACCTTTTCCGTTGCCTCCCATACGCGTTTCTGCTTCTCGGGCGAGAGTACACCATCCCTAAAACCGTCAAGGTTAACGGCAGAACAAGTCTGTATCATCCTCTTAGCCAAGGACTTCGACTGCATCTCAAAAGAGAAATACAACCCTGGCTTGCCTTGTGATACTCCGTTCTGCAGAGCCATGTTCAAGGCTATGCAAGTCTTGCCGCATGAAGTTGGAGCCGCGACTACCATTACCTCTCCATTTGAAATTCCACCTGCACTTAACTTTTCATCTAGTTGCTGTATGTAAGTCGGCATGGAATTAGTAACGTATGTTCCATCCTGCATCTTCTTGAAGTCATCTACTAGAAGTTGAGTTGCGCTTGATATACTGCAGTCCTGATCTGCTCCATTGTGCATGAGGTCAGTCAAGTTCTTCTCCATCTCTGCAATGATTTCATCCGCGTCCTGATCCTCTTCTGCGGACTGCATGCATTGCTTAGAAGCTCGTATAATTTTTCTTAGCCTGGACTTCTCTCGGACTATATTTGCGTAGTTCTGCACCTGCATTGGCGTATCAACCTTCTTTTGGATACGCAGTATGTTTTCAATGCCCCCTGCATTTTCTGCAATGCCCTGCTGAGTTAGAAGTTCGAACAATTCTATTTCAGAGAAACCTGCACCCTTGTTGGCTAGGTCGGCTATCGCTTCAAAAATAATAGCATTACCATAAGCGTAGAAGTCCTTGGCATTTACAGTTGCGCTGATGCTATCGTAGACGGAGTTATCCATCAAACAACAGCATAGTAAAGCCTCTTCTGCGTCTGTATTCTTTGGTGCTTGCATTATTCTTTTAATTCTTTGACTGAAATTATTCTACCCGATCCGCCTCTTTTAAAATTGCAGGAGCCATCCTTGGCGGGTATTTTTTTTAGAATGCAGGAAAGAGCCTTCTTTTCATCGTGCGCCCATTTGGTTACTCGCATGACTTGGCCCTCAACATCACTCCTACTATAGGTGATGAGGTATTCCTGCATCAGGTGAAGAGAATCTGAAATCCACGCCCAGCCATAGTGCCTATGACGTTGTAGTCTATCCACTCTTCGGCTTCTTCGGCGCTCATTCCGTGATCCTGCACGAACACTTCGTGCATCTTATCGTACGAATACACTAGCTCTCCATGCTGATTAGTGCCCACTATGGCATCATCGAGGTCATGGAATATTATCGCATCGTCTGCGGCTTCGTTTATGTAATCAATTGCGTCCTTATTTTTTCTTATGTATATCATTTTTGTTCAGCATTCTAGTTTTCCAATAAATTTTACTGCATAGCTTGGCAACTTCTATTCCGTGCAGGATCTCCTCTGGGCTCCACACCTTATGGAAGTGCTGGCAAGTATCGCTGTCAATGCATACTGAGATGCAACCTGGGATGTAGTCAAGCACGGGATTCGTCGCTTCCTTCAGCATCCATGCTTCAATGGCAAGCTGATACAGATCCTTGTCGTACACTTTCGCTTTACCCTTGCAGTTCGACCTGCACTTGTAATCCGCCAGGAACACTTCCCCGCCTCTGTCCCTACCAATGAAATCTACACTACCTACAATCTTGATTCGGGGATTCCCAATCATGTATTCGGAGGCAATCGGATTCACGCCCTCTTTTTTGTACCACTGCACGAAGGGCTCGGCCCAATCGTCCCATTCATTCAACTCTGGATCTGGCTTCCTGGAAGTTAATATATCAGCTAGAACGTGATCCTCTATGCGCTTGTGCACTGCTGTGCCGAACTCGGAGGATGGTATCATCTTTCCGCTTGTGGGATGCTGGCGCAAGCCATACGTGAGGTCTTTTATGCTCCCCCAGCCGAGGTTCGGGTGCTCTCTTGCTAGTTTAGTAATTTCTCTCGGCTGATAAATATCATTGAGGAACGGATCCTTTATTACCGAGAGGACAGTTGTTACGCTGGGCATTACCCCCTTGTGCTTCTTTGCCTGCGCGGGGGTTTTGATATTCTCTAAAAATTCAGGGTTTCCTGCGTTGTACTTGTAGAAATGTGACATATTTTATTTAGTTTTTTGTGAACAATTGTGAGTAGGTCCGATCTCTTTATTATTGAGATTAGATCGTCTCGGTTTCTCCTGCTGTAGCCTTTGTAGAGCGCCTCCCTAGGGGAGTCAACCAATTCTGCGGTATTGCATAGTTTTTCTGCAAGTCGGCGAAGGAGCCCTGTTCGCACTATTATGTAATCCTGCAACCCTTCGAACGCAACGAAGTCCTGCTCTCCATACAACCACCCAGGCTTCCCTACGTTATTCTTGAACTCCACCCAGATGGTATCCTCGTCCTTGGCTGTCCCTCTTCTCCTGGACTTCAGTGCCTTCACATCTATGCTCCCTGCTAGACATACCCAGTCAATGTGCTTGTATTGCTCCTGAAGGGTCGCTCGGCGAGCTAGCGGATACTTTACCTTCAAAGCATCCCCGAAGGCATCCTCGGCCTCCTGTCCGCCCTTCCATGACTCCGAGCCTATCCAGTCGTCATAGGTCTGTCCTTTTTCACCGCGCATGTATTACCCCCCTATTCTGTTTTATATTGTGCATGCCCGCATAAAAAAAGATTCGCAACCTTTTGTCAAGGCTGAGAATCTTCGCTGGTCGGATTGACTTCTGAATTCAATCGGACTATTAATATCTAAGATGAACAAGCGTAGATGATTAGATAAGCTACGATGAATATCTCCACGAGCACGATGATGTAATCAACGGGCGGTGGTTTGTCTTCATCCTGCCAGTGCACCCTGCTCCTCCATGTCCAAGATGTAGTCCAAGGCTTCCGTGAGGGTTTCGAAGGCATGCGAAACACCAGTTAGACTCTGACCCTCAGGTGAACTGACCCCACAATACTTGTGCTTACCCGTTGAACCCTCGGCGGCGAACCAGTAGTAGGTGTAACCCTTCTCCAGGAGCGCGAACCTGTCCTCGTATGTTCTGGGCTTGAACTCCTGCAATGCGGCTCGGATCTCGGTGACCCGAAGATACGGGTTCGCATACCCGAGTTCGCCGTACTGCATTCTGGACAATCCCTCGTTCGCATCCAGTGCAAGCACCTCTGTGTAAGGGTCGATATTTTCTGTATGTATTTTTACTGTATTCATTTTGTTATGAGTATTTTACTCTTTGTTGGTTTTCGTCGATGTGAATCATTGTGATCACTCTCTCTAGGTTTGGTTCGTCCTTGCCCAGTTCAACCCTTATGGAGTATTTCGGGGGCAAGTCACTTTCGTATTCCATCCAGAGATAAAACTCTGGGTCTAAGAACAGATCTCGTTCAGTCAAGTCCTGCTTACTATCTGGGTTCGCGTCTGGGTCGTCCCACAAGTCCAAGTGAATGATCGTCCTGTCGGTGAACAGGTCATACCAGACATCGTCGATGCACGTATCGAACCAACAGCTCCTTCCGTCCTTCATGATGTCCAGACCGCCGATGCTAAGTTTTTCGTCATCAAGCACTTCCCTGTCCTCCTCCTTCCACTTGTGCGTGAGTTTCCCATCCGCTATGATGCAGATGCTGTCCAGTATTGCGTCTCCAATTGTTGCTTCTTTCATGATTCGAACTCCTTTGTTCCTGCGTCGAAACCGAAAGCGTAGTCAGCACTGCGCTCGTCTTTAGTAGAGTAGGGCGAGTTGTAGTTGTCCCCAGACATGCCGTCAGAGAACCCCTTGTTGTAAGCCGTCCGTGACAGAATCATTATGTCTCCGCTGGCGACTACTAGTTTCTTTACTAGGGCTTCAATTCTTTCAAGCCTTTCGTAGTAATCGTGCGGTTCTGTTTGGTTGAGTGCATCCTGCACCTCTTGATCTAGTTTATGGACTGTGCCTCTATGTATTGTTTCTTTCATATTACTTTCTGTTTAGTGTTTAGTGTTTAGTATCTGTATCTTGCGTGAGATTTTTCCTCTTGCAAGAATTCTTCGTATTCCTCCTCTTCGGAGTATTGCTTGATGGCATCCCAGTCGATAGTCCCGTCATGCATGATGAACCCCATGTTCATCCATTCCGTTGCCATGCGCTGATACACCCCCTGTAGATGCGCAATCTTACCCGTTTCGATAAGATGCGCGAACAGAATAATTTGATCCTCGTAGTCCAGTGCCCCGTCTTCGAATCGTTGAATCTTGTATACTAGATCTTTCATTGCTCTATTGTGTAGTTCTGTAGTGTAGTGAAGTAGTCATGCTCTGGATCAGCTTCTTCAGCTTCCCAATCGATGTCCCCTATGTCCATCTCTAGTCCTGCCAGTTGCTCGGCTTCGAATTCATCCTCAGCTTCAACTAGCACTCCAACGTATGCTTTGCATATGTATGTTTTCATTTATTCCTTTCTGTTTTGATTGCATCGCAGAATGCGGCGCTTAAGTGTTCGTCGGGCGATATGTATTCGTATCCCTCTGACGGCGGCGGATCTAGAGCGTATCTGACCTCCGAGTTAATGCACGCGTAGATCGTGTCATCCAGATTACTGGGCACGTCGTCGTCGTTCCACTCAGGAAAGTGCATCTCGTATTTCGATAGCACTACTCTGATTTCATCCATGATTTCATTAGTGAGATCATCGATCTCTTCATGCAACTTGTCCACGTAGCTCATAGCTCCTCCCATCCGATTGACTTGCACATTAAAGTTGTAAGGTTCCCGTCATGGTCGTGCACCTTGACTACATCGCCTACGCTCATTGAATAAAATGTCTTCCCATCTGAGCAGTTATCCCACAAAGCCAAAAGAATTTTTTCGTGCGTTTTGTTGATCATTTCAACTGGCGCGTTGGTCACATGGAACAAAAGCTCCGCGAGTTTCTTCGGGTCGTGCGGGTAATCGATGTGCTCTTGGTTCAGCCGAACGGAGAAGACGCACTCCCGCGCGACTTCCCACTCCTGCACGAAGGACTCGTCTGCACTGCGGTGCAATGACAATTTAACTGTCTTCATTTCGGATCCTTTCTAAAACATCAGCGCATGATGCCTTCCATGCTTCCCAACTTACGAAGCCATTGCCCCAGTTGCTAGGTGATTTCTCTTTCTTGGCGACTTGCTCGCAGTATTTTTCAATAGCTGAAAGCACTACTATTTGATTAAGCGGTGAACCATAATTCATCGCGTCGGTTACTTTTTCTGTGTTATTCTTGTATTTCATAAGTTTGTATTCTCTGGAGTTAGCCCCCCTTTTTCAAGTAAATAAAAATTTTTTTTTGCAAAGAGGGTGAACAAAAATGTCCACCCCCTTGATTCTAGCCAACCACGAACCCCGTCGAGTCCACCTTTGCCAGTCCTTTTTCGACCAGTCCAACCACCGAATTCCTACGATCCAAAAACCTCAAATCAGTTTCATCTCCGTCTACCACTGGCAAACCTTGCCAGGTCTTCGGCAGTCCGTTGCGAAAAACAACTGCAATGTTTAGACCGGGCTTTATGGCAAGCTTCCTTTGCTCGCCTGTGCTTGCCGATCTCGCAAAAGGCAAGTGATAATTCTGCAGCTTGTTTGTCATGGCGCGTTGCACTCC
>UEXN01001276.1_pt1 | contig 20810 bp, 28 predicted proteins | sample 1796711 | NCBI WGS metagenome assembly UEXN01 (sample SAMEA4772470, study PRJEB27181) | metagenome | reverse complement strand
CGTTCGTGAAAGTCCATTCGTTCTATTTATTTTGTACACTCAAGTGTACGTTTAACTTATATTATATCGCTCGATTATATCCATAGCTTTATCTATCGCATAGGTACGTTGTTGCGTCATTGTACCACACTTTTGAGGTGTAGGTAGGTTTTCAATAAGGCACACAGGTGTAATCTGATATGTCTTATCTTCTCGTTGAATAGCATTAGCTATCTCTTTTGTGTGGTGTATCTTATCATCTAACGTCATCATTGAAAATTGTTTGGGGGTTATTTTTGTAGTTATTATTAGCTATCTCATAAGCCTTGTAAAGTTTTTGTTGCTCAGGTATTCCAGCGCATGAATGATACGCTTCAGTGTATTTAAGCCACGCTTCAAATTTAGCTTCGTGGTGCGGGTTCGATGGATTCACATAATGAATTTGTGTCTTTTTCTTACTCATAGTTTCTAACTTTGATTAGTATATCAGTTAATTCATCAGCGGTTTGAAATCTCTCCACTTGCATATCATAAACGTCATCTGAGTTAGGTGGTGATATACCCACCTCAGGCACGAGGATATATTCATTCTTGTCTATAATAGATACTTCATATCCGTTACTAAATGTTAGTTTCATATTGTTATAGATTTTGTACGCTCAAGTGTACATTATTGAAATTCATCTTGCATATCTAACATGGCTTGTTGCATCGCTTGTAGTTCTTCTTCGTTCATTGTATTATATCTTTTATTATTTGCATTATAATTGCTGTGCTTATTGCGACTACAAATATATTTACTAAGGTCATTCCGCTTGTATTTATTATGTTAATTAATGTTATTTGTACACTCAAGTGTACATTATTAAAATAAAGCCTTTTGAATACTTGCTTAGGTATATAATATTATGCTTCAATCAATTCAACCAATTCGATAGTCGCAAGGTCTTTCTTAACTTCTAACTCATTAAGTAAGGTCTTTAAGTGTTCAATTATCTCTGCTTCGTTACCGTTAACATGAGTGTTAAGTTTCTCATCAAACCTTGCACCACCTCCACCAATTTCTTTCGATATACTAAAGGTGTATAACGTTTTAGGCTTTTTGGTTGGTTCAGGTTTCATGAAGGCTAACAATCCTTTAATCGATGCGGTCGGCTCATCTCCGAGTGATTCGATATAATTCTCAATATCTTCAATCGGTATCTTCGAAGCATTTTTAAGTTCACCGAAAAACGTATTACCCACCCCATATAAGGCCGATAGTTCATCTCTATTAATTTTTAATTCTTTCTTATTAGCTTTCCAATAAGTATAACCTTGAAATATGAGTTTACCCATATCTATTTGTAAATAAAGGCTTTTAATTGTGCCCTTGTTCGCTCTTGCGCTCAGTGTTTTCACTTGCTTTGCGCTCTTTTTTAATACTGCATTCATAACTTTAACTATTTATTTATTTATACACCCTAACTTTTAGGGCATGGTTTTAATTGGTTGCCATTGTTAATGCGGTGGTTCTCCGCTTCAGTCCTATGTTTTGTACGCTCAAGCGTACATTTTCTATCGTGTCAATTCGCGCTGTTTTGCTTTGCGCTTGTTTCTTCGTTCGTCTTTCCGCTGCATACTATAACTATATTTATCATGCAGGTTGTCCGCTTGTCGTTTACTATCTGAAGCCCTTCTTTTAGAGTTTCGCTTGATTGACATGGGCGGGTGATTTCTCCAAGTGTCAGTTGGTCGTTTGCGGTTCATATGTTCCGCATTGCCCTTGATGTATTTAACTTCGTTTTGCATGGTACAAAGATGGGGTGTTCACTTTCGGCTATCCAAATAAAAACTGTTAACGAATGTTAAATGTTCTAACTAACTGATTACCAAGTAGTTGCAAGGCTCAATTCGCTAACTCCCTCATAATCAATAAGTTAGTAATGCTGGGCTGAAATCTCTATTTATACAAAGAACCGCGCACACACACGACGTACGCGCGTGAAACAAAAATAATGAAAAACCTAATCATAACACACTGAATATCAAGTAGTTACAAATTAACTTTATTTAACATATCGTAACTCATTGATTATCAGTTAGTAAGCACTTCTCAACCTTACCTATACTAACACCCCACAATCAACACAAAGTAGCTTAGAACGGCTTAAAATGGCTCGGTGTTAAAATATGTTAAATGGATATCATTGTAAGTTATTGATAGTCAAGCAGTTAGAACTTATGAACAATAGATTGTTTATAACTTGGTTTGGTGGTTCATTTCGTTTGTTGTATCACGTACTATTTAGAATGAATCTAAATAAGATATATACTAATAAGGTACACTATTTAGAATGAATCTAAATAAGATAATGGTTATGCTATTTAGAATGATTCTAGATAAGAGATAAGAGAGCAGTAGGATTGTACCTACCTTTCAAGTTCCTATCTATTAACGACATACAATTAACTACATTAAGCATAACATTAACTAACAACCTTTAACTCACTGATTACCAACTACATACATGCACTATATATATACATATCAACCATAACTTTAAGTGATGTACTGTAACTCCTTCATAACCAATGACATACCATCAATTACATTAAGTAGGCCTTTATCATATCCTAGCTAAGTGATTGAATATCAATGAGATACCGTAAAAAGCTGAATATATACGCGAAAAAAGATAGAATACAGAGGGGACGGGGTTAAAAAATGTTAATTTCGTTTCAGGAATCCAACGCCCTCAGATATATATAATCCCCATTCTAAATATTTCTCACATTTTTTTTCACGATCACTTCATTTTAGCATTTTGCCATCATTTTTACCAAGTGCGCGCGCTACATTTACTTAAACCTTTACTTTAACCTAACTCTGTAAGTTATTGACTACGTGGGGATTAACCCTTATATACTAAACCTTTATAAAAGGACTTGACTTTTCAAAAAAAAAGTGGTACCTTAGCAGAGTATTTAGCGTCTCACGTACAAAACGGCTAGCGAGTGTATAGGCACTCCGATCTTGTTTTTTTTGTATGCTTAAAGAGAGTCTTATGACGCTGACCTCTTGAATGAAGTGATATACGCCAGTACTATACATAAGACTGAGATACCCTTATCTTCCTCTATCCACTTAATATTAATAAAGGCCTTTTAGTTATCTTTGCTTTATGCCTAAAGTACGTAAATATCATAAAGGGGGGAACATAATGCCTCACGATCACCCACACGGAGTTGTGAAGAAGGAAATACGGATTAAGGATGGTACGTATCGTGCAGATGGAAAATATAATTATAAAATAAAACCTACTGAATTCTGGCCTATAAAACATAAACCAAATCAATTAAAAAACGTTACTAATAACCCAACTATGGATGGGTTTGATTCACTTGAAGAAAGAGACGAATGGAGGGAAAATAAATTACGTATTACACGACAACGGAAAAAAGACGGTCTAATTTGGAGTGCTATTCATACTTTTGATGATGATTATAGATTTACTCCCCCGCCAGAAGATGAGAAAGATAATTGGGTTGCTATTCCTGGCGGAATGCCAGAATGGAAAAGGATAAAACATATCCCCCCTAAAAAACTTAAATCTTTACTTAAAGAAATAAAGCAAGATCCAATTGATAAAGATCTTAAAGATAGCACTATTTCTATACCTACCTCTAGACGTAATACAGAGCTTATGTACAAGCTTAACGCTAACATGCGCACAGGACAGGAGCCTTACAAATATAAAGTTTGGGATGAGAAAGGTAAGAAGTGGAGTATGAGGGATGTGGAACCTGAGGAGTTAGAGTATTACAGAAACAAGAATAAGATTCAAGAGAAGCAAATTATAAATGCTTCTTTTAACGATGGGGGTAGAGTAAGACAATATCAAGACGGTGGTGATGTAAATGACTTGCTTAAGATGTTAAAGGAATATAAAGGTGCGCCTGAGGATAAAGAGGTGTTATCTAGCTTAGTTTCTGAGAGTACTCAACCATCAGGATATACTCAACCAGTCCTACCTGTAGATAATAAAATAAAGTTAATAGATAAGCCTGCGCAGATAACGCAAGCCCCAGACGAAGTAAAAAAAGCAGACTGGAGTACTATGTTTGCAAACCCTATGCAAATGCTTAAGTATACAGGTAAGTATGGGATGACTAGACCTACTAAAGCAGAGTTAGATGCTCAGAAGAGCAATATATACGATTCTATTACTTCTATGTTCAACCCTTCAGCTTATGTAGAGGCTCTTAAACATATGAATACTAGTGTTGACGCAGCAGATCAAGCTTTATTACAAGGATTTAAAGATGGTAGGCTATCCCCTAAAGATTTATCTAACGTAGTAGGGAATCTATCTGATGCTGGGATGCAAGCTCTATTCCTTTCTATGGCGCCTATGGCGAGTAGAACCATTTTAAGTGGGGTAAAAGGTGCGTTCAGACAACCTACATATGCTGGTTCACCTTCAACAACACCTTTACAACAACTAGCTGGTACACAAAAAGCTAAACCAGCAGCTAACGCATCAAAGGTTAACTCTGCAATACAACTATCTGACAAATCCGTCCCTTCATTATATGAAACTAGAAGAGCAGGTTTATTTGGTTCTGGCCTTACATCTCAAAAACCAGCAATTCTATCACTTCAAGAAAAATTAGTGGATGCTGGTTTATATAATAGTATTGACGAAGCTAAAGTTGCTATGGATGAAATCAGAAACCCATCCATGAATACTATTCTCCCTACTTCAGGTAAAACAATAGGTCAGATAATGAAAGAGACACAATCTAGCCTTTTGGATTACTATACCAACCCTTTAGCAAAAGCTAGATTAACAGAGATTTACGGTGAGGCTAGAGGTTCTAGTAAGGTTATACCATCAAGTCTACCAGGTTTATCTAAATATCATTCAGATCCAGCTGACTTATTAAAATATAAAGAAAGCTATGGGTTGAGTGGCGTTGAAATACTTGACGAACTGTATAATAAGACTGGTATGCTACCTAGATATTATGAGTCTATTGATAAGATTAAACAAACACCAAGTTTTGGAGATATTAGTAAAGGGATAGATGTAGGTATATATGACGAACCTTTTGAAAAATTCCTTTCTAGAAGGTTTAAAGAGAAGGCAAGTACAAATCCAGACAAAGCAGGAGCTATGCTAGATTTACTAAATGCAGAATATATAGAGAAAAACGCAGCCCAAGCAGCCGCTGGAGCAGCCCCAGACCCTATAACTGGAGTTAAAAAACTTGGAATGGCTACGGGAGGTTTAAATATGATAGGCGCTTTAGAAACTTTCGGTTTAAGCCAACTAGCTGAAATGATTTCTAAAGGAACTAACATCCCTATATCATACGCTGAAAATTACTTATCAGATGTTATATACCATGAATTGAATCATATACATTTTGGAAGTGATGAATTACCGATAGAAATAATAGATGGTTGGACCCCTTATTTAACTCAAGACGCTACAAATCTCATGTATAAAGGTGGTAATCAGTTAGAAATGACGGGTAAAAATGTTTTTGGTAGACCAGACCCTAAAGGGATTCTTCAATATAAATCTCAACCTGTAGAGATTCAAGCTAGAATGGGTCAGACTAGAAGGCATCTAGAAGTATCTCTAGGGTACACAAAAAATGAAATAGAAAATATAGCGTTAGCCGCTAGAGAAGAAAGTGGAAATGCGATATTAGGCAAGCAAGGAGGGATGTCGTTTTTTGGCGTAGATGATGGTGCGGGTGGAAAATTCATTCCATCTTCTTTGACTAGAATTGAAAATAAATTAAAAGAATTAGGTGTTGTAAACGAAAATAGAAGTCTTCAAAAAGTTTTAGACGATCTAACAGAAGCTGCACAAAGAACAGATGATTTGTGGTACAACAAGGTTATTGGAGGGCGTAACGAGGAGAAAAAAGCTCAATCCCTAATGGGATTATTATGGAGGGTCCCAGTGTATATTGGTGCAGCTGGCGCATCCACCTCAATGATGCAGGAGGATGACATGAGTAAATTGCCAATATTAGGTTATAAAAAAGGGGGGTTATTAAATAAGCTTGTAAAAAAATATCAAGACGGTGGGGGTATTTTTAAAAAACTAAGACAAAGAAGGGCTAACCGTAGAATAGAAAAAACACCTGTTAGAGATGCTAGCAGCCAAGAGGTATTAGAAATGCTTTCTAGTTACGGGGCTGACAGCCCTATGATGCAAGGGGAGTACGATCCTAGAGAGAAAGAGATCGTTATGTATAAGGATGATGCAGATACGCTTAAGCACGAGCAAGTGCATGCAACACAATATGGTCCTTTACAACGTTTAGCTTATAGAATGAATCAAGATAGGAGCGCTCCAATACAAGACCCAACAAAAAGAAAAGTATATAGAAAACTTTCTGAAAACATATCCCCTGAAGCGTATGCAGCTTTTAATAGAGCTGGGAAATTGATATTAGATAAAGGGGAAGAGTTTGAGGCGGTATTAGATACAGGTGTAAATGCAGCAAAAGAAAAAGGTGTTAACTTTAACGTTTCTTTTGAGGAGATACTTTCTCAATTAAAAAATATACCTTCCCCTACAAACAACATGATAGGTTTAATGAAGTTTATGGAGAACAGGTTTACTAGAGAGCAAAGGGATTTAATACTTAAGTCTATACGATGAATATAAATAGAAGAACTATTCCAGGTATGAGGGTGAGGAAGTTCCATAACGGAGGAAAAGGTCCTGGACATCCTCATGGAGATCTTAACACAGCTAAATTAGACAGCATATTATCCTCTAGTGTAGATTCTCCTGTTTTTGAATTCTCTGAATTTAGGGATTTAGTAGGTACTCATGAAGGTGGTATTGGGGCTTATTCCGCTAGTCAAATAGGAGGAGGTCCAGGAAAAGGGAGATATCAATTTGACGAAGAATCAGCTAAAACAGCTTATAATAGATTAAAAACTATAGCTACCGATAGAGGCTACAGTATTCCTGAACTAACTAACGAGGATTTTAAGAACATGGATAAGGTTTCCCCAGAAATACAAGATCTTCTGTTTACGGCTAATATTGCAAAATCTCCAAGTACTTCCATAGCTACTATATTGACTGATAAGTCTCAGTGGGATAATCAATGGCTTGACGGTCATTGGAGGGGGAAGGATGAAGATAGAGAGACGAGACGAGCGTCCTTTAAGCACACTCAAGAAAATATGCCAGACCCTGAACCTAAAGATAAACCTTCGAATTCGTTTTTCCTACCTATACTTCCAGATGAAAACTTTATACAATTTATCCATAAAGAATTTTAAATAAATGAATAACAAAACCAACAACCCTAACGAAGAGTTCGATCAACCTTCTTTCCTCAATCAAACAAAGCTAAAAAAGCAAGAGGATAAAATAGAATCTGGAGAGACAAAATGCAATATAGACTCTCCGCATGAGTGCGAAGGTTGTGGCGCATAATACCTTATATTTGTATAAAATAAATAGCTATGAGAATTAATAAGTTTAATATGGGTGGTCAGATGCAAGGTCAACCAGGCCAGATGCAAGGAGACCCGCAAGGTGGAGGCGCACCACAAGATGTAAATGCATTGTTAGAGATGTTATCTCAAATCCCACCCGAAGTAACCGTAGGTGAGGTTATGGAGAAACTATTAAAACGAGGTGGAGAGACTCCTGGGGTAAATATCCCACCGTCTCCTTCTATGCCAATGCAATAATAGATGGCTACTTTAAACGTAACTATAACGGAGGAGATGACCCTCAATGGTAAGGATCAAGGGAATACTAACACCCTTTCTATACCTAGTGTAACCGCTGTAATCAATAGAATTATGACTATTGACAATACAGAAGAGGATATACTTAACTTTCAAGCAGCTCGTGAAGCTGCTGGCGCTATAGAAGACGGAACATTACAATACCTTCGTCTTACCCATATAGGTGCGGCTAATACTGTTAACCTCAGGGTTCAATCTACAGGTGACACTAAAGAATATATCGTACAGCTAGCTGCAGGGGAATCCTTTATGTTATTTAACGATAACGCTATGGATGTAAATACTGGTGGCGATATTGACTCTGCAGCTTCTTTATCTCAGTTAGATACTATAAAGGCTTTATGCTCTAGCGGTGATGGGGCGGAACTAGAGTTATTTGCAGTAGCAACATAATATGAGGCGAATGAGATACCTAAAGAGATATAACGAAGGTGGGAGAACACCAACTTGGGTTCCTTTTTCAAACATGAGAACTACTCCTTCGCAAGCTCAAAGACAAAAATTTCACAAAAATAAAGATTTATTAAACTTAAGGGTTCTTTTAGAAGAGTTAGCTAGAAGAAAGGATTCTAAGGACAACGAAGCTGAAGAATCTTCAGCAGCTGTTGACTACAGTTTTGGGAATGAGGATGAACCAGCAATGCCAGAAGGAGATTGTGCAGGTGGTAAATGTGCGTCATACGACGTAGACTCAGAAGCACTTGGTGACATGGCTTCTGGGGACTCTGACGAAAAAGAAAAAAATATTTTCAAAGTTCTAGCTAGTATTATATCTAATCAGAAAGAAAATAAACGTGAACGTCTTTTAAACAGAAAAGATCGTCTTAATAGTGATCGGAGGCAGGGTCTCGGATCTAGAGAGACTGGCATGACAATAGAAAACCCTATAAATAATCTTAGACAGTTAATTACAAACACTAAGATAGCTAAGCTTAACGCTAGACATCCATCCCACGGTGGAAGGCGAAACTTGGGTAGCGCTAGTTTTTAGGATTGAACAAATTTTACTTTAACCCAAGAAGAAAAAGAAGAGACGCAGTTAAAGAGGCTGAGAAAACTAGATTAAATAAAATAAAAAATGAAGCTAGAAGTAATAAGGTTCAACAAAGGAAAGGATTCAACTAACGGAATATTATTTGACATAACTAATGAAAGAAGATTTTTATGCTATACTCTCGAAGATGAGAGCCGTGAAAAAAAAGTGCGTGGAGAAACTTGTATACCTGAAGGAGAGTATTGTCTCGGCTTTAGAACTGAAGGTGGCTTCGATGCCAAATACGCCCATAGGTTTGCTGACATGCATATGGGGATGCTTGAAGTGTGTGATGTCCCAAATTTTAAATATATTCTTATTCATTGTGGTAATACTGATGAGGACACTGCGGGATGTTTACTGCTGGGCGATACGCAAGAAAACAACAATATCAAAGAAAACGGATTCATCGGGAGAAGTACCCACGCGTACTACAGGGTCTACCAAGAAATCGCGGAAGCGCTCCAAGAAGAAGAAGTGACTATAGTGTATAGAGACTTCTCTACAGCGTTAGTCGTAGATCCATTATCTTTGTAATATGTTAGGATTAGCAAACACAGTATCATCAGGTTCAACACTAGAGTCTTTGTATAGTTTAACTTTTGATGGTACGGATGATTATGTAGATACAGGGGATACTTTTAGTACTACTTTTGCTGGTGATTTTTCTATCTCTATGTGGTTAAAGCCAGATGATGGTCAAAGTACTGTAAAATATTTTTTAGGTTCTGGAAATGCTAGCCTTAACGATTCGGTGAGGGCATTTATGTCTTCTGGAAACGTTGGGTTTATTTTAGAAGCACACGATAGTACATCAACTAGAGTTGACACAGATGCTGCCGTTTTTAGTTCTGGAGCTGCAACGAGCTGGACTCATTTAGCGTTTGTGGCAAATATTGATGGAACGGGATCAAATTTAACAACCATGCTTATATATGTAAATGGAGTTGTGGTAGGTCAAAACTACAGTGGGCAAAATTTAACAGCTGCAACCCATTTACAATTTTCGTCTGATATAAACTTCATTTTTGGAGGTCTTAACAATAATGGTGATAGCACCTCAAACTCTTATGACGGAAAAATAGCCGACTTTGCTATATGGAATGCAGCTTTAGACGCAGACAATGTAACAGCTATATACAACAGCGGTAGACCGACTAACTTAACTTTCGATAACGGTAACTACAATAACTCATCTGCGTTACAAGCATATTACAGGATGGGGAATGGAACGTTTGACGATAAAGCAAACGGAGCTGTTCACGATCAGCATGCACCTGGGTTTGGAGCTGAAGCACTTACTAACGGAGATTTTGAAACTGATGGGGATATAACTGCTGATAGTTGGTCTTTAGGGTGGGCTGGGCTTAGTGATGCTGGCGCAGCAGAAGGAGTGACTATAGAAGATGGCTTGCTAGTTATTCATAATGATGGTACAGCTAATGATGGTAGAGTATATGCTACTAATGGTTCGAGCAGTCAGAATGTTGTTACATCGGGGAAAATATACAAACTCACTTACACTATAGTTGAAATATTAGGAGCATCGGTTGCTATGAAGTATCATACTGGTGCAGCAACTGTAGATTTGACTAACGAACAAGAAACAGTAGGGACTCATACTATTTATTATCGAGCAGCAGGCACGGTATTTATATTGTATCAACTAACATCTGGTTCTACAGTTAAACTTAGCGAGGTTTCATTAAAACCATTAAACGGTTTCCCAGGTTTAACGTCTGGTGGCCCAACATTTATCTCTGACACCCCTTAATAAAACAATTATGGATACTACATACGTAATACTAAACACAACGGATATAAAGGACGAAGACGGCAACTACCTTATAGACTTTGGCCAGTTAGCTAATCGTAACCCCGATATGCTGAGATACAGTAAAGACGGGAGTAAAGCCTTAGTTAAATACAGAGGGGAAGATCAACCATCGTTTTTAGATGGGAAGACAACGTACACACATGCAGAGATAATGGTTGTGTTAAGAGATGCTGACGGGGATTGGTACACTGAGCCTGATTAACCGTCTAGCTCTCGGTATACTCTTTGTACGAGTAGTCTAGCTTTTTGCGTTAAAGCATACCTTACTCTATAGTTATATTTCGTTTCTTCTCTAAAGAGATGATCTTCAAAAGTCTGAGAAGGGGTAAGTTTATCGAAATGTTTATATAGATATCCTTTATTTACTAACGGATATATAAACCTATTTTGAGTATTATTCCTATTCATAACTAAGTCTTCTGAAGCATATTTAATCGTAAAGAACTGAAGATCATACCCCCACAATAAAAACTCTACGTGAGAGAAATTTATATCATATTCTTTATTAACAAAATGCTTTACAATTTTTAGTTTCTTCAAATAATTCCTACGGATATATTTCTTATCTTGCGGGGAGAACTCTCTAAACAGCCTTTTTTTAGGCACTTTACTTTTAGGCATAAAATATATATAATCATGCAAGATATAACTTTTTTAATGGAGATACAAAAACTAGCTATAGAAATGGACGAACTTGTTGACAAGTATGATATGCGAGACAGGTTTGTATCTATATTAGTATCTGGATTTATGGATGAAGATGAGTTTGGAGAGATGAAGATGAATGCTATATATAGTTATCACTTAACTAATTTTATTGAATTAGAAGAGATATTAGATTTTATAAACGGCACATTTGAATTAGAAATTGAAGACGAAGAGCTCGATACTTTTGAAGACTTTAACAATGATGTTGATGATCTTTTAGAGGATATGGGTATAGAAACTGAATAAAATGGAAGGACTTATTAGAAAAATTGTGGTCGGAAGAGACCCTAAAGACGGTATGGCTTATTATATCGGAATGAGAGCTGGAGGAGGTAAGGTGAGTACAATAATACAAGATGACCGACACTTATCTAAATATGGGAGGAATAGATATCTTGTGTATATGCAAGACGAAGAGGGAGCACAGACATTATGGAAAGCTATAGATGGGATGCCATGTATGTTAGAATTTGACTGTAACTTTTAATACATGAAAACCTTTAATTTATTTGTCGTTAAGTTGGAAAATAGACTTAAGGATACAATTACTTCAGAGAGTGGGTTTGAGTTATACGTTGATGCTAAATTTGACGACTTTAAAAACAGGACGACAGAAGGGCCTGTTGTATGCACACCGTTTAAATACGACACAGGTGTAGAAGAAGGGGATACACTCTACTTTCATCACTTAGTAGTTTTAGGTGGGGATAATAACGGTCAGATATTTACTCAAGAAGATAATACTTATATAGTAAACTACGACCCTGACCACGCGATTTCTAATCAAGCTATAGCATATAAAAGCCAGAAGGATGGGAAGATACGGTGTCTAACGGGATGGTGTTTATTAAAATCAGTAGAGCAAGAAGAGTTAAGCCTTCAGTCAGATCTTATAGAGATAGTAGATTTAACAGAGAAGTTGCCCACCAAAGGGGAAGTAGCTTACACATGTAAAGAAGCTGATGAAATAGGAGTTCTCCCAGGAGACGTAGTGGGATTTAAACAAAACAGAGACTATCGTATAACTATAGACGGGGTGGAGTATTACCGTACCCGTGCAGAAGACTTAATGTATGTCGAAATCTAAATTCACTACCGTAAGCGCTTCAAAAAGACTTATGCATAGCATGGAAGTTGCTATAGATAATATGATTGAAGAAGTTAAAAAACCTGTAGATCCTGAAATAAACGGATCCGCCCGAAAAGCTGAACTTCAATCTATAAAGCAAACCGCTACAGATTGCAAAGAACTTATTATAGAAAGACAGAGGTTAGCCCAGATGGTAAAAGACCTTGAGGTAAGCGGGAATATAAAAGACATAAAGGACTATTCTGGCGGATTCGCTGAAAGATTCTCGAAATAATGGATAGAGACACGTTAGAGAATTTAATAAATTGCAATATGTCTCAACGTGACCTTGCTACTTATTTAAACTCTTCTCAAACAAATATAAGGTATTGGCTTAAAAAATACAACCTTTCTACTAATCGTAGAAAACATAATAAAGGGGCTGGAGCTGTTTTACCTGACAGGAAAATTTGCCCTTCTTGTAAATTAGATAAACCTAATTCAGAGTTTTATAAAAGACAAACAGGAGGTATTAATATTAGTTCTTTGTGTAAAATTTGCAATAATTCATATAAGTTAAAAAGACAAAGAGATTTTAAACAAAAAGCTGTAGATTACAAAGGGGGGGAGTGTCAGTGTTGTGGATATAATAAATGTAACAACGCTTTAGACTTTCATCACATTGATCCTAAAACTAAAAAATTTGGTATTGCTAAACAAAGAAGGGCTAATCTAACAGAGGAAATAAAAGAAGAGTTAGATAAATGCGTTTTAGTTTGCTCTAATTGTCATAGAGAGATACACGCTGGAGTAATCAAATTGTAACGTAACTTTACAAGTATTATGAAAGCTATAAAAAGAGATTATAAAAAAGAGTACGCTAAGTACGGGTCAAAGCTTAAAGCTAAGAAGTATCGTGCAGAGCTAAATCAAATTAATAGAAAAAAAGGAAACTACGGGAACGGAGATGGATTAGATGAGGCTCACTATAAAAATGGAGGTAAAACGAGAAAACAAAAAGCATCTATAAATAGAGCTAACAATAGGCCTAAAAAAAGGAATAGCGTGTAAGCTATTAAATTTAATATATATATAATGAAATATCTTCTTATTCTCATGGCTGCTATATTATTAGCGTCATGTTCTGTGCAAAATAAACACCGACGAGCTCAAGCACGTAAGTATAACCAATGTTGGTGTATAGATCCGTGGGGAGGTGCAGGGGAATGGTGCTGTGATGGCCCAGCCCCGAAATATATGTCCCCATATAAGCACGGGTGGGGTTACGTTAAAGCAAAATTTTAATAAAATGGCAGAATATAAATGTGAGTGCAAAGATCAAATTGTAAGCAAATCAGGGGTTACAATAAGGCACATCGAGGGTAAGGGTGTGATACACGACATCAAGTGTGAGGATTGCGATAAGTATATGGAATTAGCCAACCCTAAATCAGGCGCCCCAGGGTTTAGATCTAACAGATATGGTCAGACGTTTTAATGAGTGTCTTATTAGACATAAAGGACTATGAAGAACCCGCTATCAAGATTTGTCCCAACGGTACGGAAGGTGAAATTATCGAGCTCGGTAATTTACTCATTTGTCTTCCAAAAAGGCCGTCTAAGAAAGAAATTTTCGGATATAAAAAATCAAACGCTTTGCAGGTGTGGGAAAAGCTACCTTTGCCGCAGGAATTGTCTCGTATTGGTTCTATGGATGAGTGGGAAGAGATGCCAAGAGAATTCAGAGCAAGGTTTCGTCCATATATCGAAGAAGAGTTTAGGCGTAGGCGTGAGGGTTTTTGGTTTTATAACAACGGTGAACCTATATATATTACGGGGCGGCATTACATGATGCTCCAGTGGACTAAGTTAGATATTGGATACCCTTACTTTTTAAATTTTCAACGTGAGATATTTTTACACATGGCTGCTTGCGAGGCTGATCCTCGTTGTATTGGTCAGCTTTATACTAAGTGCCGTCGTTCTGGTTATACCAATATATGCTCTGCTGTACTTGTGGATGAAGCTACGCAAGTTAAAGATAAGCTTATGGGGATACAGTCGAAAACAGGAAAGGACGCCCAGGAAAACATCTTCATGAAGAAGGTGGTTTATATGTTTAGAAACTATCCATTCTTCTTTAAACCTATACAAGACGGTACAACTAATCCACGTATGGAATTAGCTTTTAGAGAGCCGTCAAAAAGAATAACTAAAAGTAATAAAACTTCTCAAATAGGGGAAGCTCTTAATACGGTTATAAATTGGAAAAACACAACTAATAACGCATACGATGGTGAGAAACTTCACATATTGTATTTAGACGAAGCAGGAAAATGGGAAAGACCTACAGACATAAGAGAAGCTTGGAGGATTCAGAGGACTTGTTTGATCGTCGGAAGAAAAATCGTAGGGAAGGCTCTAGTCGGAAGCACGGTAAATCCAATGGACAAAGGCGGAAGCCAATACAAAGATCTTTGGGAAGATTCGGATCCTTTGACCAGGAACAAGAATGGGAGGACTAAAACAGGGTTGTATAGACTCTTTATCCCTGCGTACGCTTCTTTAGAAGGCTTCTTTGATAAACACGGTTATCCAGTTATAGATGATCCCGTGGGAACTATAGAGGGTATAGACGATGAATATATATATACAGGAGCTAAGACTTTTTTGAAAAACGAAAGAGATTCTTTAAAAAGCGATGCTTCGGAGCTTAACGAAGTAGTACGACAGTTCCCGTTTACTGAGGATGAAGCCTTCCGAGATAGTATATCTGGTAGCGTTTTTAATATTGGGCAGATATATGAGCAAGTAGAATATAACGATGAGCTCTTTCCAAACCCAGTAGTTATTGGAAACTTTACATGGAAAGGCGGGATGAAGGACACTGAGGTAGTTTTTAATCCAAATCCTCAAGGTAGGTTTAAGATTGCTTGGATGCCACCTGCAGAATTCCGAAACCAAAAAAGAACAGAAAGAGGTAAACGTATCCCCCCTCATTCAAATTACGGGGTAGGGGGAGTAGACTCATACGATCTTGACGCTACGGTAGACGGACGAGGTTCTAAAGGTGCATTACACTTATACAACAAGTTTCACATAGAGAACCCGTCTAATATGTTTGTCGTAGAATATGCTTCTAGGCCTCCTTTAGCAAAAATTTTCTATGAAGACGTTTTAATGGCAGCGGTGTTCTATGGTTACCCGATCTTAATTGAGAACAATAAGTACGGGATAGCAAGGTACTTTGAGTCAAGGGGTTACGATGGCTATCTAATGGATAGGCCTAAACATTTGCTTACCGCTAGCGCAATAAAGTCTAAAACAAAAGGGATACCTTCTAACTCTCAAGATATTATCCAAGCTCACGCTCATGCTATAGAGGCCTTTATACATGACCATGTAGGGGTGAACAGAGAGACAGGGGAGATGGGGAAAATGTATTTTAACAAGACGTTAGAGGATTGGATAGGATATAAGATAGACGATAGAACTAAATATGACCTTACTATTAGCTCTGGATTAGCTCTATTAGGAGCCCAAAAAGCCAAAACAAAAAAGCCCTCTGATTTAACTGAAAAACGATTCTTTAGGAGATATCAAGTAATCGGATGATTTACTATATTTGCTAAATAGAAATACCATATCTTAAGGATGTACAATAATAACAGTAAAAGTAAGCAAGGATTCCCTGATCCGTTAGAGTCTACGGAAAAAAAGCAAGGTAAAGAGTATGGTATTCAGTATGCAAAAGCTATTGAGTCTCAATGGGGGAAGACTACTGATGAGTCCTCTTTAGTAGGTAAAAGGAATAGAGTCTTTGAAAAAGATAGAGATTATGCTATTGGGGTTCAGGACACAAGTATATATAAACAGCTATTAAACTCCCTCCAGCCGAATAAAGCTGACGGGGCTTTGTTGAACATGGATTACACTCCAGTTCCTATCCTACCTAAATTTGTAAGGGTTGTAGTTAATAAAATTTTATCTGTAAATCCTTATCCCAATCTAGAAGCGGTAGACCCTTTATCTTCGTCTGAGAAAAACGAGAAGAAAAAGAAAGTGTTAATGCAAGTGGCTTCAAAAGGGAAGCTAACAGAGTTAAAAGAAAAAACAGGGATTGTATTAGATATGGATCCAGATTCTATCCCAGATACCCCTGAAGAAGCCGAAATATTATTTGAAACAAATATCAAGAGCGACGGAGAGATTTCTGCACAACTTGGAACGGAACTTACTTTAACTTGGAATAATTTCGTAGACAACACCTTTCGTAGGTGTGTTAATGATTTAGCTACTTTAGGTATGTCTGTAGTAAAGAGGTCTAACGATCCAAGCGAGGGGATAAAAACATCTTATGTAGACCCTTGTATGTTTATACACAGCTATACAGAAGACCCTAACTTTGATGACCTTATATATGCTGGACATATAAAAAAGATTTCTATACAGGAATTAAAACGTATAGCGGGGGAAGAACTTACAGAAGCAGACTTTGAAAAAATAGCGGAAAAATCTAAAGGGAAGAATGGGAATGATTCTAGTAGGTATAACAAGAAGAGCTATAACGATTCTTTAGGGGTAACAGGGTTTGGATATGACGAGTATATGGTTGAGGTTTTAGACTTCGAGTTTATTTCTGTAGATTGTATACATTTTGAAGAGAAAGAAAATCGACACGGGAACACAGGTTTTTATTTTAAAGGCTTTGAGGCTCAGCCTAATAAGAATAGCGTATTTGAACGCACCCCACACAAACTAGAAATTTCTACCGTTTATGGTGGTAGCTATGTACTAGGGTGCGAGCAGTTGTTTGGGTATGGGAAGGTTAAGAATGTACCTAAGAATATCCACGATATATCTAAAGCAAGACTCTCATATTCTGTAACGGCCACTAATATCCGCAACATGATGCCTAAGTCTATGGTAAACGGTTGCATAGGGTTTGCAGACATGCTTCAGCTTACTCATTTAAAGATACAGCAGGCTATAGCAAAAGCTAAACCAGATGGATTGATTATAGACATCGAGGGATTGGAGAATGTGCAATTAGGGAAAGGAGGTGAGTTACAGCCTCTAGACCTTCACGATATATACGAGCAGACAGGTGTCTTTTATTACAGAAGTAAAAATCCAGAAGGAGGATTCCAAAACCCTCCAGTTAGAGAGATAGGGAATAGTATAAGAAATATCAATGAGCTTATAGGGTTATATAACCACTATTTAGGATTAATAAGAGATACAACAGGTATTAACGAGGCTATGGATTCCTCTTCTCCTAAAGGTGATGCTTTAGTTGGGGTTCAAGAGCAAGCTATAGCCGCAGGTAATAACGCTATATATGATATAACGAATGCTGCGATGATCTTGTTTAAAAAGGTATGTGAAGATATAGTTAAATGTATCCAGATTATACCTGCTGAGTCTGTTCTCTATAAAGTATACCAGAATGCTATAGGGGATACTAATATGGAGGCTCTAGCTTCTTTTAAAGATCTCCCTATGTACAACTTCGGGGTGGTTGTTGTGAAAGATATGGAGGAGAAAGATAAAGTCTATCTAGAGCAAAATATTCAAATGGCTCTTCAGCAACAAGAATTAGATTTAGAAGACGCTATGGCTGTTCGGGGATTAAAAGATGTTAATCAGGCAGAAAGGCTTCTTGTTGTCAGACGTAAGAAACGTATGGCTTTACAACAGCAGATAGCTATGCAAAATTCTCAGCAGCAAGCAGAGATGCAAGCTCAAATAGCTCAACAATCTCAACAAGCTAAAATTTCAGAAATGCAAGCTGCTGCTCAATTAGAGTCTCAAAAGATTCAGATGCAATCACAGCTAGATATGAAGATGGAGGCAATGAGGCATGAGTTTAAGAAAGAGATAGAAGTTATTAAAGCTCAAGCTACTCTTGGGTTTAAAGAAGATGACAAGGAATTTAAAGAAAAGCTAGAGGTTTTAAAAGAAACTCGTAAAGACGATAGATTAGAGCAACAAACTTCTGATCAAAGTAAGCTTATTGCACAAAGGCAAGGGAAGAGAGATGAGTTGCCTGAAAGCTCAAACAAACTAATTAACGCATTATTAAACGAATAAAATGGCTAGCTCAGTAAACTTAGATACTTCAGATGTATTAAATATAACGTGTAGGAAAGGAGATACCTTTTCTATTACGATTACTTTAAAAAATTCTGCAGGTACACTACTTACATTATCTACAAGTGGGTATACTTTTTTAATGCAAGTGAAGTCTAAAAGCGTAACTAAAAGAGGTAGGTCATCTACATCATCTTTAATCTTAGGTACGCCTAACGCTGCAGCTAAAGATCAAGTGAGAGTTAAATCTAAATCTAAAACTGAAACGCTAAGTATTCCTGCTGCCTCTACGGGTAATACTTTTGAAACCCCTACATTAGACGATGTGGGTAATGTAACTATAGAGGCTTCTGCGGAGACTATGAGTCAGGTTCCTTCTGGGAGCTACTCTTATGACCTTCAGTACATACTACCTAGTAGTACTGGCTTAGATACTCATAGAACAGTGTTAAGAGGGAAGTTTACTGTCAATCCAGATATAACTGAAGCCTTTGAGAAGTAATGAGTATATCTGTAAGTACATCCCTTGATGATAGTGTTAGCGTATCTGTTAACAACAGCGTTGTTGCAAATTTTACAAAAAGTAGTTCATCTGTATCTGTAATGCCTCCAGCTGCTTCTTCTACAATATTAACTGACAAATTGATTAGATCAATACAAGTGGTCGTTTAGCAACATAAGAAACATGAAAAAACTATTATTTTTATTATTCTTTCTACCGATAACTGTTTTTAGTCAAGGAGCTGTAAAAAAGTTTTTTAAGTACAGCACTTTTTACACTTCGTTTAATCAGTCAAACTCTATGGTTCAAGAGAGTACGTATGCCGTGCGTGACGGTGTGCTTACTACAATACCTATGAATAATCTACCTAATTACACTTTTTCAATTGGTTTAAGAAAGTTAGCTCGGTTTGACTATGAAAACAAAGCTAGAGCTTTCTACGATGGTTCTGAGGTGTCAATGACGGAGGAAGTCAACGTGGGGCATGTTAGTGGGTTCGAGTATGTATTTGAACGCTCTGACGCAAGGCTTACGGGTCGAGAGGCTAAGAATCAAAGATACTTTCTTAGACACCTTTCAAAAAGGTTTGTAGCAGAGATAGATTTTATGGAGGACGGGTTATCAGATATAAAATATTTAGAGACCGCTTTAAAGCTTAGACTTAAAGCTGGTAAGAAGTTAAATTTTACCGCAGGGGTTGCGTGGCGTAGACACCCTGCATACGGTGTAGATCCTATTACGGATTGGATGTCAACCAATAACGGGGCATGGTGGCTTCTTGCTTATGATTACGGGTATACGGATCAATGGATGTACATGGATTCAAACGACAACGATGTTTATGATAGCGGTGAGTGGAGCGATTGGGAATGGTATGGACCAGAAGGCAACTTAGTTGCAGAGACCGATTCAGAGTTTAGACGTTACAGGTACGGGAATATAGTTAATCAATACAACAGGGATATTAAACGTTCTTTACCTCAGCAGTATCAATTTTCAGCAGCGGTAGGTTTAGACTTTTACCACTACTCAAAAGACTTTTGGTTGCACGCATGGGGGAACGTTATGCCATACCATAAAGAGCTAGGAGCTTACGAATACTCATACGGTAGGCTACATGGCGGTCAATGGGTTGACTATAACGTAGGTGTTGTCTTCGGTGCTAAGATTGGTAAACATTTTGGTATCTTTACAGAAGGGAAGTACAACGAGTATTGGGGGAGACCTTACGGAAGTGCAACTATGGGAATAAATTACGTAATATTATAAAAATGGCTCAAGAAATTGGAGAAAAAACGCAAGTAACGCTAGATCTTAAAACAATAGGGATGGGGGTTGTAGGATTAGGATCATTAATTGCAATGTGGTTTGCTTTACAGGCTGATATAGCATTAGCAAAAGAGTTGCCTATAGCTCCCGATCCAGAAATAACTCGCATGGAGTTTGATATGAAAGATCAGTTAGTCCGTCAAACTATTATGACAACCCAAGAAGACGTTATAGAAATAAAAGCTGATTTAAAAAGCATTGAAAGAAAAATTGATGAATTAAAATAACTCCTAATGAAAACCTTACTCCTTACTTTTACGCTATTTTTATTTACTACAGTAATGTACGTTTCTACTCCACCTACAGAATTGATTGAAGGAGTTTGTGTAATAGAGTTTAATGCTAGTTTTAACACCTCTAATAGCGTTAGCTGGATGGATAATCTTAGCGATTGTAAAGGAAAAAGAATAGATATATCTTCTAACCCTGATAAGCAAAAAGAACATAATATAGTTGTTGTCCCTACAATTATAATATTCA
>UEXN01001268.1_pt1 | contig 20893 bp, 19 predicted proteins | sample 1796711 | NCBI WGS metagenome assembly UEXN01 (sample SAMEA4772470, study PRJEB27181) | metagenome | reverse complement strand
CACGCACCACCCATTGTGGGTTCAGCTGGTAGGCGCCACCGAAGGCAACGGCCCAGGTGTCTTCCCATTTCAGCTCTTCGGAAATGGTGGCGAAGCTGCCCGCGTAAGCCGGGTGTACGCCGCTGTTGTTCACTTCAATGCCTCTCAGGCGGCTCCAGCGGGTCCAGGTGGTGCCCAGATTCAGAGTCAGTTTGTCGGTGGCCCGGAAGCTGACGGAAGTATCCACGGACTCCGGCATGGTGATGTCCAGCTCTGCATCGTAGCTGCCATTGAGCCCGGGCAGGCCGGTGGGAATCATCGGGTTGGGTGAAATCGGGCCCAGCATGCCGTTGGTGCCACTGACTTTGGTGCGACCTTCCAGGGAGTAATCGGTCTTGGAGTGATAGGTCAGCCCCCAGTCCAGCCGGTCGTTCACTGCTACCAGCAGGCCCAGGGTATAGCCCACGGCCAGATCGTCGCCTTCGATATCCACCTCGGCGTCACCGCTGCCGGCTATCGGGCCGGGCACGGCAGCGTTGGGCACGTTGCTGCTCAGGGCGCCGTCGATGCGGTTGAGGGTGGGGCCAAAGCCTACCGATACCTTGTCGGTGAAGGCGTAGCTTAGGGTTGGCTGGATGGTCACAACCTGTACTTCGCTTTTCAGGCCGTTGTAGCGGCCCTGCCAGCCATCCTCGTAATCACTGATGACGCCAAAAGGCGCGTACAGGCCGATGCCGGCATGCCATTTGTTGTTGAGCGGGGTGACGTAATAGCCGAACGGAATGGTGGTGAAGGGCACCATGTCACCGTCGTTGCTGCCGCCCTGGCCCAGTTTTCCCTGGGGATTACGGATGTCGGTGCTGGCGTCGATAAAAGCCAGACCACCGCTGATCTCGGCACGTTTGAGGCGGCTCATGCCGGCCGGGTTGCCGTACAGGGTGCTGGCGTTGGCGGCGCTGGAAGCGCGACCGGCGTAGGCGGAGCCGGCGCTGCTGGCGCTTTGTTCGTTGAGGGCCAGGCCGTTGGCCAGGGCCTGGCCGGAAGCCGCGGCAATGGCTGCTGCCAGCAGGACGTTGTTCGAATACTTCATGATAGCTTTCCCGAGTTGTTTTTTGCGCGCGCAAGTTAACATTCGGACACAAATTATTACAGAGTGTTTATCGTCAATGTCGCCGAAAAAACAGGACAAAAGCGTCATTGTTGCGGAAACATGGTGTTTATTGTCGTGAAGGTGGTTCGAAAATAAATTGAGTGTTTACCGCTTTGGCTTTATGGATGGAGGCCCGCTGGTGTTGCGCAATGGCACAGTGATGGGGCGAGTAGCGTGGACGGCAGGAAGCCCTTTTCGGCGTCAGTAAGGTGCTGGCGAATGCGTTGGTCAGGGCAGCGAGAAGGCATGGGCGCGTCAATCGGGGTTGCCGCGCCAGACTGGGGCAATGGAGGGGTGGCTGTTGTCAGGAGCGGCCTGTTACCGGTTTGCGCGAGAACACCCCGATGATCGGTGTGCCCTGTGCCTGCAGAATCGGCTCGATGTCCCGATGCAGGGCGTGGTACCGATAAAATGGCACTCGTGGGAACAGGTGGTGGATGGAATGCAGGTTCTGCCCCAGCCAGAACCACTCCAGCGGTTTCATCCAGCGAGGCATAATCAGGCTGTTGGTATTGCGATAGCGGTCACTGACCTTGTATGGGTGATGCGGGCGATAGGCAAACCAGTAGGCGGTGAAGAGTCCGCCGGTGTAGTAGCCGAGAAGAATCACCGCCACCGTGCCGGGCTGATCCACCATGACCAGAAAGGCAATCCGCCAGCCCAGCGATACCACCAGCTCGGCGCAATAAATCAGTTTTTCTTTCAGCGATGCGCTGCCCCAGCTGTGCTGTACAAAAAACGTATTCTGCACCCACTGGAAGCGCAGCCCGGCGGCCAACAGGCCCAGGGGGCCTTTCTGCATTCCGCTGATAATGAAGTCCGGATCCTTGTCCGGCTGGTTGGTATAGCGGTGGTGGGTAAAGTGCTCGATGCGGTGGGAGGCATAGGGAATCGCAATGATCGGGGCCACCAGATACCCGCACAGATCGTTGACCCATTTATGGCGGTCATTCTGCCCATGGATGTTGCCGTGGGCCGCCTCATGCAGCGGCGTATAGGAGATATAAGTCAGCGCCGCCACCAACAGATAGGCGCCCCAGGCTGGCAGGGTGCCACTGGCAAACAGTGCGAGAGTGGCAGCAAAGGCGGTGACTACGGCCAGGGTCAGCAAGATTGTCGGCCAGGCGGTTTTCCCCATATAGTGCTTGGCGCAGGCAATGGCCTGCTTGTTCAATGTGGCCGCATCCATGGTGTTGCCTCTTGTGAGTATCATCAGGCTCAACACTACGGTGCTCCCACAACAACCAGAATAGCCGCCGTGGCCAATCGCCCTGCCTAAGTGGCCAGAGTGTGACGGGACGGGCAATGCAGCATTCAGACGACAAGCTTCACCCGGTGGCCATCAGTCAGGTCATGCTCAACTTCGCCCAACGACATGGCATCGACCGGCAAACCTGCCTGCTCGGCACCGGCATTGCCGACGAAGCCCTGTCCAGTGGCGAGGGTCTGGTGACCCGCACCCAGGAAATGCGCCTGATCGAAAACCTCATGCTGGCACTGCCGGCAGCAGGAGTGGGCGGTTTTGAGCTGGGCCGGCAATACAACCTGGCCACCTTCGGGGTATGGGGGTTCGCCCTGCGCACCTGCAAGACCCTGCGCGATGCCGCCGCTCTGGGCGTACGTTACCTGCCGTTGAGCACCGCCTACTGCCGGATTACGGTCTGTGAGCAGGGCGATACGTTCGGCGTGACATTCGATCCCGACCCGATACCGGCGCACTTGCGCCAGTTTTTGCTCGAGCGGGACATGGCCACTGCCCTCAATTTGGTCAGGGAAATCACGTTTCAGGGGGTGGCGTTTACGGGTATCGAGTTCACAGGCGAACCGGATGTGGCGGCGTCCGCCGTGGCGGAGCTGTGTGGGGTGATGCCCACCTTTCATGCCCACGCCAACCGTATCCTGGTCAGCCGGGCCGGGGCCAACCAGCCGTTCCCCGGCTACGATCCGGTGCTGACCCGCATGCTAGAGCAGCAATGCCGGCAACGAATGGACACCGTGGAAAGCAGTGGCGTCGCCGGCAAGGTTCGCCAGAAACTGCTCGGAGAGCTGGGTCTCGGCGCTACCCTTAACGACATGGCCAGCGAGCTGGCTCTCTCTACACGCAGTCTTCGTCGCAAACTGGAACAGGAAGGCACCAGCTACCGCGACCTGGTCGAAGAGGAGCGCCGGCAACTGGCCTTGCAGCTGCTCGGCAACACCACCATGAAAATCGAAGAGGTCGCCGCCCACCTGGCCTATAACGACGCCGGCGGCTTCGTGCGCGCTTTTCGGCGCTGGCAGGGCTGCTCGCCCAGCGAGTACAGGGAGAATTTGCCTGGGTGATATCCGCGATGGGACACAAAAAAGGGGCCTCCCGGATGGGAGGCCCCTTTCTTTTATTTGGCACGCCCGAGAGGATTCGAACCTCTGACCTTTGCCTCCGGAGGGCAACGCTCTATCCAGCTGAGCTACGGGCGCAAAACGTATTGCAGATAGCCGAATGAGGTTGGTCAGTGCCGGCGGTCTGCAGATGAAGAACTTGGGAGTTCAACGGGCGCGAATGATAGCCGGTTGTGGCGTTGGCGTCCATGGATGGGATGCATTGTGGACGCAGATGCTTATAATCTGCGCGCGCCGTGCGATCACGGCAGTCATTTCGCGGCAGTCTGCCTCTTTCGGGTTTCCGGCAGTGCTGTTTCCCCAACGAGCCCGTGTCTGTAACAACAGGCAAGTGTATCGGAGGAAACAGGATGAACCTGTACTGGATTGTGCTATTACTGGCAGTGATCGTGGAAATTGCCTGGGCCATGAGCCTCAAATGGATTCAGATGCAGCCCGGTGTGGCGTCCATCGGCACGGCGCTGGTGCTCACCGCCCTGAACATGCTGATGTTGTCCTATGCCATGAAGGGCATTCCGGTGGGTACCGCCTATGCGGTCTGGACCGGGCTCGGGGCAGTGGGGATTACCGTGTTGGGCATTTTGTTCTTCAAGGACCCTGCCAGCCTGTCACGGCTGGCCTTCATGGGGCTGGTGGTGGTCGGTATTATCGGTCTCAAGTTGACCGCATCGTCAGCCTGATGGCGAGTTTCGGCTCGCACGCGTGTGCTGTCCATTTTACAATCTTTTCCCATGAATCCCCCGATAAATCGGTACCCTCTGCGGGCAGATGTTGGCCGCCAACTGATGGAGAAAACTGTGCGCATTGCTTATCTGGAAGATGACATGGCTCAGGCTGAGCTTGTCACTCACTGGCTTAAGGAAGCGGGCCATAACTGTATTCACCTGGCCAGCGGGCGCGAGTTCATGTCCCTGTTGCGGCGTGACACCTTCGACATTCTGGTGCTCGATTGGGAAGTGCCGGATATGAATGGCTACGCCGTGCTGGAGGAAGTTCGGGCCAGCGGTAACCGCACCCCGGTGCTGTTTGCCACTCAGCGAGACGATGAGTCCTCCATTGTGGGAGCACTCACACAGGGCGCGGACGACTATATGGTCAAACCTACCAAGCAAGCGGAATTGCTGGCCCGGATAGCCGCGTTAGGGCGCCGGGCGGGGGTATCGGATATGGATGATGACACTGCCCTGACTGTGGGGCCCTGGACGGTGGACCGGTCGCGGCGGCAGATTCTGCTGGCGGACGAGCCGGTGAAGCTGACCGACAAGGATTACGAGCTTGCCAGTTACCTGTTCCAGAATGTGGGCAAGCTGATGAGCCGCGCCCACCTGCTGGAGAAGGTCTGGGGTATCATGACCCCGATCGAATCTCGTACTGTGGATGTGCATATCAGCCGCATCAGGCGCAGCCTGCAGATACGCCCGGAGCAGGGCTACCGCATCAAGACGGTTTACCAGCATGGTTACCGTCTGGAGCCGATTGAAGAATAAGGACATCACTATGAGGGTCTGGTTGTGTGCAGCCCTGCTGCTGGGACTGACGACTGCCGCAGCAGCATCCGACGACTGGCATTATACCCTGCGTCCGGGGGATACCCTGTGGAAGGTCTGCCAGCAGTTTGCCCAGGAACCGGCAGCTTGCTGGCGCGATCTGGCCAGCCATAATTCCCTGGAGAATCCCCACAGCATCAGCCCCGGGCAAAGCCTGCTGGTGCCGATCTCCTGGTTGAAGGAAAAGCCGATTCCGGCGCGAATACTGGCCGTGACCGGTGAGGTGATGCTGTACCCCGCTGCTGGTGGCGAGGCCCGTCAGGTGCAGAGTGGTGAGACGGTGGCCTTTGGTGATGCGCTGGAAACCGCTACCGGCGCCAGTGCCCGGTTACAGTTTGCCGACCAGTCAGAAGTGGTGATCAAGCCTGGCAGCCTGCTGGTGGTCAACCGCTATCGCCGTTTTCTGGATCAACAGGGCGAACAGACCGAACTGCGTCTGCAGCGCGGTAATATTCGCAACACGGTAACCCCGGCCAGCAACGATGATCGTACCTTCAGGGTTTTCACTCCCGGCGCGGTGGCGGCGGTGCGTGGCACCGAGTATTACGTCAGCGTGGACGCCGGCGAAACCACCCGCAACGAAGTCGTGGATGGCCGGGTGGATGTCAGTGCCCGGGGTACTCGCCGCGATGTGCAGGCCGGTTTCGCGACCCTGGCCCGGCTCGACCAGCCGCCCATTGAGCCGGTGCCTCTGTTGCCGGCCCCGGCGGTTGAGCTGACAGTGACCCATGAGGATGTGACGGCGGCGTGGCCCACCCAGGCGGATGCAGCCAGTTACTGGCTGGAGTGGTATCGCCAGCGGGATGAGGTGTTGCTGGGCCAGGCATCCTTGCAGACCGGCCACTGGCAACAGGATCTACCGGTAGGGGATTACCGTCTGCTGGTCCGTGCGGTGGACGAAAATGGCCTGCGGGGCCACGAAAGCTGGACCAATTTCTCCATTGAACCCGCACCAGAGCCCGTGCCTGCAAAGGATTCCAAATGGGACCTGTGGGTCTTCCTCGGCGGAGCCGCGTTGTTGCTGGCGCTGTAACGGATGCGCTCGCGCCTGAATGCCTATCAGCGTCGCTATCTGGCTGAACACATTTCGGTGCTGTTTCTGGTGGTCGGCCTCTGCGCCCTGCTGAGTATCAGTGGGGCCTTGTCCTTCATTGACCGCTACATCTACGACAACCTCCTCAAAACCCTCCCTGACGACCCGTCCCCGGATCTGGTCATCGTCGGTATTGACGAATACAGCCTGCGGGAAATCGGTCGCTGGCCCTGGGATCGCAAGGTCCACGCCCAATTGATCAACCGTCTCACCGAGATGGGGGCGAGAGCGATACTGGTGGATCTGATCCTGTCCGAGCCGGACCGCAACAACCCGGATTCCGATCTGGCCCTGGTGCAGGCCATGGCGGCCAATGGTCATGTCTACCTGCCGGTGCACGTGGAGCAACTGCGGGCCGGTGGCCAGCTCATCGAAGTCTTGCCCTACGCACCGTTTGCCCGTGCCGCAGCCGGCCTTGGGCACGTGGATCTGGAGCTGGACAGCGACGGTGTGGCCCGCTCCGTGTACATGCGCTCCGGCATCGGTCAGGCCTGGTGGCCGCATATCACCCAGACCCTGCTGATCCAGGAAGGGATGCTCCCGGAGAATACCTTCCCGGCCAACAAGGGCGAGGAATTCTCCGGGCTGGCCAATGTCCGTCGCTACCACCGTTATGTGCCCTTTGTCAGCGGCCCCAACAGCTACCCGCAGGTGTCCGCGGTGGAGTTGCTCAATAACCTGATTCCGGAACAGCTGATCCGCGACAAGATCGTGCTGATTGGTGCCACCGCCGCCGGCCTGGGTGACATGTTGCCCACGCCCATGGCCAGCCAGGGCGAGTTGATGGCCGGGGTGGAGGTCAACGCCAATCTACTGGATGCCCTGCGCTCGGACCGGCTGATCCGGGAGCTGCCCATGAGCAGTGTGCTGGTGCTGGGGTCTGTGCTGGCGTTGTTGGCGCCGCTGTTGCTGCCCTATGTACTGCCGCGCTGGAGCATTCCTCTGGTTGCCGGGGTAATTCTGCTTTGTCTGCTGACAAGCATGGTGGTGTTGATCGTGTTGCGGCTGTGGTTCCCGCCTTCCGGTGCCATGGCGGCGGCGTTGATGGGGTACCCGCTGTGGACCTGGCGACGCCTGGAATACTCCCTGTCCTATATGCGTCATGCCCTGGAGCGGTTGTCCGAATACAGCGATTTGAATCAGCGCCTGACCCGGCCCTCCACCCTGGAGCAGATGGGGCGGATGTTCGATCAGGTGCTGCCCGTGCGTGCCTGGCGATTGCTGGGAGGGGAAAAGCCCTGGCGGGGTGGCGACAGCCTCCCCGCATCTACCTGGAAAGGGTCGCTGGCGCGCCAGTACCGCTTCAAGCATGAGGGACGTCGCTACGAACTGGACCTGGTGTGGCATCAGGCCCTGCATGCGGATACCTATGACTACTGGGTACGAGCCATGCTGGTACGGGTGCGCACCCATGCCCCCACCGTGGGGCCGCGCTATGAAGTGCTGGAAAAACATATCGATCGGCTGCGCCGGGAAGAAGATCGTCAGGAAGCCCTGACACGCTTCTTCCAGGTGACCCTGGCGCAGATCCGTGAAGGGGTGATCATCGCCGATGCCTGCGGGGTGATTGTCTACGCCAACCCCCAGGCTTCTTTTCTGCTCGGTCTGGAAATGGGCGCCCTGGATGCGGGCCAGCCCATGGTGACAGATCTGGGCCGGGAGCTGGACCTGCGCGAGCACAGCTGGGACGAGCTGTTGCGTCAGTCTCTGGCCGAAGGGCGTACTCAGCTGGAATGTCGCAATCGCCAGGGCGCAGACCTTTACCTGGATATTCTGCTGGTGCATGCCGGCGATAATCCGGGGCGAATGATGATCATCTCTTTCAAGGACATCAGCGACGTGAAGCAGGCTTTGCGGGCCCGCTCGGAGATGCTGGATTTCCTCTCCCACGACCTGCGCTCCCCCATGGTGTCGGTGCTGGCGCTTACCGAGAAAATGCGTCAGCAGGGGGATGGGCAGTCCCTGGAGGGTTTTCTGGACAACGTGCAGCACTATGCCCAGCGCAACCTGAGTATCGCCGAGCAGTTCCTGCAGCTGGCCCGGGTGGAAGCGGTGGAATCGGTGGAAATGAACGAGCAGGACATGCTCGATGTGGTGGAGAGCGCCATCGACATGGTGCAGATTCAGGCCCAGCAGGCCGGTATCACCCTGCGCTTTGATTATGACCCCCATCAGGAGGTCTGGGTGCTGGGCAATAACGAATTGCTCGAGCGATTAATGGTGAATTTGCTCACCAATGCCATCAAGTACAGCCATGCGGGCAGTTCCGTGGATGTGCGCCTGTACGCCCGGGAAGAGGCTGTGCTCTGTGAAGTGCGCGACCGGGGTGTGGGCATTCCGCCGGAATTCCAGGAACGGCTGTTCCAGCGTTTCAGTCGCGCCAGCACCAGTGGTGGCGCCCGCACCCGGGGCGCGGGCATGGGGCTGCGCTTCGTCAAGGTAGTGACGGAGCGCCACGGCGGTGACATTCAGGTAGAAAGTGTGCCAAACGAAGGTAGCCGCTTCACCCTGTCATTACCTCGGGTGGAGATAGACTAAATAACAGCAAGCGTTTTGTCCCCACGCCCTGAGCGGGTATAATCCCGCCGCAGCGCCCTCGGGCGAATCACAGAGAATAGAGGTGGAATCGTGAAAAAGATGCTGACTGCCAGCCTGGTACTGGTCGCTACCCTGTTTGCCGCCGGTAGCGTGGCTGCCAAGAGCGCCAAGGAAATTTCCCCGTATCCGCTGGGTGAGCGTTCTGTATTCAGTGAGCGGGCCATCGCCGAGCGTCTTCAGCCGGTGGGCTCTGTGTGTGTCGAGGGTGAAGATTGTGGCACCGCTGCCGCAGCCGAAGAGCAAGTGGCCAGTGGCCCGCGCAGCGGTGAGCAAGTGCACCAGTCTGCCTGTGCGGCCTGTCATACTACGGGTGCTGCCGGCGCCCCGAAGACCGGCGATTCCGCAGCCTGGGGTTCGCGTATCGCCAAGGGGAATGCCACCCTGGTCAAGCACGCCATTGAAGGCTTCAACGCCATGCCGCCCAAGGGTATGTGCATGGATTGCTCTGACGACGAGATCAAGGCCGCCGTCGAGTATATGGTTGGGCAGAGCCAGTAACCTTGCTGCGATCTCTGGGGATACTGCTGTCGGCCCTGTGGCTGACAGCCTGTTCCGACGATGGCGCTCCGACCACTGCGGATGCTTCGCAGACGCGTGACGGGGCGCAGTTGTACCGCCAATACTGTGTTACCTGCCACGGCTCCGGTGCTCTGGGCGCTCCCCGTGTCGGCAAGGAACACCGCCTTTACTGGTCCCACGAAATCGAGGAAGAAGGTTTCGACACCCTGGTCCAGGAAGCTATTGCGGGTATCAACTCCATGCCCCCTCGTGGAGGCTGCTTCGACTGCAGCGACGACGAAATCCGCAACACTGTGATCTACATGCTGCAGCTGAGCGGCGCGAAGTAATCCCCTTCCTGTAGGAGCGGCGCTGGCGGCGCGATTCCGGCCTTCGTTATAAAAGCGATTTCACCACAGAGGTCACAGAGTTCTCTGAGAAAAGAAGTGGCTCTGTGTGTTTTGTCTTTCCGATTAAACCGATGGTGGTAGCTACTGATGTTGGCTGCGGCGATGCTTTTCCCTGCGAGGGCAGGGAAGCATAGAGACGGTTTTACTTAGTGAACTCTGTGGCCTCTGTGGTAAAAATCAATCCAGCAACGCCCGAAGATTGGCAATGCTGGCCTCTGCCACCGCGGTTTCCTTTGCCTCGTCTTTAATCATGCCGATGCCCAGAAAGTCGATATCGTCCTGGGGCATTTCGTCCACGAAGCGGCTGGCGGTGGTGTCGATTTTCTCGCCGTACTGTTTGCGGGTCAGTGCCTGGGTCATGGCCAGGGTTTCCCGGGCGCGGGTGATGCCCACGTACATCAGGCGGCGTTCCTCGACGATGTTGTCTTCCTCGATGCTGGTGCGGTGGGGGAGGAATTCCTCTTCCACGCCCATCATGTAAACGTGGGGAAATTCCAGCCCCTTGGAGGCGTGCAGGGTCATCAGTTGTACCCGGTCGGAATCATCCTCTTCCTGTTGCTGTTCGAGCATGTCCAGCAGCACCAGTTTCTTGATCACCGCTTCCAGATCACTGGCGCCGTCTTCTTCGTCTTCCTGTTTTTCCAGCATGCGTTCGATGCTACGCACCAACTGCCAGATATTTTCGATATTCTTTTCACCGATGCGCGGGCTGGAGGCGCTTTGCATTAGCCAGCCTTCATAGTCCATGTCGCGGATCAGTTCCTGCACTGCTTGCAGGCTGTTGTGGCCGAAGCAGAACTGGCGTTTGGCATCCAGCCAGGCCTTGAACTTCTGCAGCTTCTCGGCGGCCTTGGGATTCATGACTTCGCTGAGGGCGATGTCGTCACAGACATGGTAAAGCCCCTGTTCCCGCTTTAACGCCCAGGTAGCCAGTTTCTCCAGGGTGGCCGGACCAATCTCCCGGCGCGGAGTGTTGATGATGCGCAGGAAGGCGTTGTCGTCGTCCGGGTTCACCAGCAGGCGCAGGTAGCACATCAGGTCCTTGATTTCGCTGCGCGAGAAAAAACTTTTTCCCCCGGATACCTTGTAAGGAATCGACAGGCTCTGCAGTTTCATTTCCAGAATGCGTGACTGGAAATTGCCGCGATACAGCACCGCAAAGTCCTTCCACTTCAGACCATGCTGCAGGCGGCGATGAAAGATGTCGCTGGCGATCCATTCGGTTTCCGCTTCTTCATCGCGCAGGGCGGAAAAGCGAATCGGCTCGCCGTAGCCGTAGTCGGACCACAGGCTCTTTTCGAACTCGTGGGGGTTGTTGGCGATCACCGTATTGGCGGCTTTCAGGATGCGCCCGGTGGAGCGGTAATTCTGCTCCAGTTTGACCACTTTCAGGGTGGGCCAGTCTTGCTGCAGTTGCGCCAGGTTTTCCGGGCGGGCGCCGCGCCAGGCGTAGATGGACTGATCATCATCGCCCACCACGGTGAACTTGCCTTCCGGCAGGGTGAGCATTTTCACCATCTCGTACTGGGCGCCGTTGGTGTCCTGGTATTCGTCCACCAGCAGGTACTGGATGCGGTTGCGCCACTTTTCCAGAATGCGCGGCTGTTCGCGGAACATGCGCGCCGGCATCAGGATCAGGTCATCGAAATCCACCGCGTTGCAGACCCGCAACATGCGGTCGTAGCCGCCGTAGGCCATGGCGGCGCGCAGTTCCTCGTCGGTCTCGGCAGTGCTCACCGCTTCCTCCGGCAGCACCAGCGCGTTCTTCCAGTCGGAAATGCGCTTGTGGATTACATCCACCGCGTCCAGGTCCCGTTCCGATTCCCCCTGGCGCAGGATTTCCTTGAGGATCTCCTTGCTGTCGGCGCCATCGAGAATGGAGAAGCCGTTGCGCAGGCCACAGGCTTTCAGCTCTGACTTGAGAATGCGCAGGCCCAGGTTGTGGAAGGTGGAGACAATCAGCCCCCGGGTCAGGTCCCGGCTCACCAGTGACTGCACCCGCTCCTTCATTTCCCGGGCAGCCTTGTTGGTAAAGGTCACCGCGGCAATATGCCGGGCCGACATGCCCCGTTCCTGGATTAGCCAGGCGATCTTGCGGGTGATCACGCTGGTCTTCCCGGAACCCGCCCCGGCCAGTACCAGCAACGGGCCATCGGCGTAATGCACGGCTTCCTGCTGGCGGGGGTTGAGCTTACTCATAGGGCTCCGGAAAATCTGGGGGGTGAAATCGGGCCGCTATGATACCAGCGATGGCCCTGCACTCCAGACACCTTATGTCGGTTATCATGGCGGTTTTCCCGGTAACGGTTTTGCCCATGCGTCTGGACTATTTTCTCGCCCACAGTGCCGGCCTGACCCGCAAGGAGGCCAAACAGCTGATCAGCCGCGGTGCGGTCACCGTGGAGGGCGAAGCGCGCCCCAAAGCCAACCTGCAGCTGCAGGACGGGCAGGGAGTCTGGCTGCACGGCGAACCGGTGCAATTGCCGGGCCACCGTTATCTGATGCTGCACAAACCGGCGGGGGTGGTGTGTTCTACCGATGACCCGGCGCATCGTACCGTACTGGACCTGCTGCCTGTGGAGCTGCGCCAGGACCTGCATCCGGCCGGCCGCCTGGACCGGGACACCACCGGCCTGGTGCTGTTGACCACGGATGGCCAGTGGTCCCACCGGCTTACCTCGCCGAATCACCAGTGCGACAAACGCTACCGGGTGAGCTGCGCCGACCCGATCAGCGATGCGGATCTGCAGGCCCTGTGCGACGGCATTCTGCTACGTGGCGAAGACGCCCCGACGTTGCCGGCAAGGGCGGAACGGGTGAATACGCACCAGTTGCTGCTGGCCATCCATGAAGGGCGTTACCATCAGGTCAAACGGATGCTGGCGGCGCGGGGCAACAAGGTGGTGGCCCTGCATCGGGAGCAGATCGGCGAGATCGCACTGGATGCGGATCTGGCGCCGGGGGCATTCCGGCTCCTGACGAAGGGAGAGATCGCGAGCATTTGACGCAAGCCTGCAGGTGTGTCGCTTTCTGCTCCTTGCGGGTAGGCGGTGCGAAAGACCAGGATCAAAAGCCTTTTCACCACAGAGGGCACAGAGCACACAGAGAACTATCTGTCTTTTCCTCCGTGCTCTCTGTGCTCTCTGTGGTAAATCCGTCTTTTCAGGTTTCGGGTGATCGCGCCGCCAGCGATGCGCCTACGGAAAAGCACAAGGGAGGTTGTCATGACACAACGTCAATTCGCTTCCGTTAACGTAGAAACGGTCCAGGGCGATATCGCCAACCAGCCGGACCTGGATGCCATCGCCAATGCCGCCAATGCCGAGTTACGGATCGGCGGCGGTGTGGCCGGCGCTATTCACCGAGCTGCCGGGCCGGGGCTAGAAGAAGAGTGTGTTCCGCTGGGCCCCATTCGCCCCGGACAAGCGGTGATTTCCGCTGGTCACAAGCTTCCCAATGGCCACGTAATCCATTGCCTGGGACCGGTGTATGGTCGCGATGAACCGTCGGATCAGTTGCTGGCGTCCTGTTATCGGGAAGCCCTGCAGTTGGCGGACGGAAACAGCATTACCCGCATTGGCTTTCCGGCAATTTCTACCGGGATATTCGGTTATCCTCTGGCGGAGGCAGCGCAGGTGGCGTTGCGAGCGGTCCGTGACGCCGCGCCGAGCCTGAAGACGGTTAAGCTGGTGCGTTTTGTCCTGTTCAGCGATGCGGACCAGGCCGTTTTCGACAAGGCACTAAAGGAACTGTAGGAACGGAGCGTAGCGCAGTAACGTATCGCGTTCTGCGCGGCCCGAAGGGAATACCGTGCTGGCATAGCGAAAGAGGGAGGTGTTCTCGCCATGCGAGCATGGCTCCTACAAAACAGGGAGAGTTAATGTACGCCGTGATTTTCACCGCCACTGTGGGTGATCAGGACAGCCGCTACCGGCAAATGGCCGGGCAGCTACGGGATCTGGCCATTGCCGATTTCGGTTGCACGGATTTCATCAGCGTCACGGAAGGGGAGCAGGAAATTGCCATCTCCTACTGGCCTGATGAAGCGTCCATCAAAGACTGGAAGCAACAGGCAGAGCACAAGGTTGCCCAGCAGTTGGGCAAGGAAGGCTGGTACAAACACTACCAGGTGGAAGTGGTGAAAATCCTGAGAGCCTATGACGGTCCGTGAATCTTCGCCCGCCTTGGGGGCGTCGCAGGCGGCGCGATCACCAGCGTCAAAAAAACACGACTTACACGTCTAAAGCGAAGCGCCTGTAGGAGTTCCTCTAGAGGGACGAACCACGCGTCAGCGTGGAAATCGCCTGCAGGGCGATCAAGAGTGCCAGGCGTCGCCAGAGTGATCTGGTGACAACCGCAACCGCTTCCTCGCCCAAGCTCGGATTCGTCCCTCAAGAGGGGTTATTCGCTTCGCTTACCCTTCGGACCGCACGGAACTACGTGCGTTAACTCCGCTACGCTCCGTTCCTACAGCGGCTTTGTAGATGCCGGGGGGGGGCCGCTTAGTTCAACTGCCCCTGCAGCTCCATCACATCAACAGTCCGCTCCCGGTTCAGGGGATCTACCAGGGTGTTGGCATCCTGATAAACACGCGGTGTCTTGTAGAGCATGGCCACTGCTTTGACATGGCTGGGGCACACGTAACGCTCAGGCATTTCCTGCTGCAGCCAGGCACGTACTTTCGGGGCCTGGTCGGAGCCCATCTTCGGGAACAGGTGATGCTCCACATGATGGCTGAAATGGAAGTGCAGCGGATCAATCCAGCGCCAGGCGCGCACGCTCATTGAATTGTCCACCGGATGGTTGTTGTCCATCTGCGGGCGCAGCATGTGGTTGGTGAGAATGTAGCTCTGGCCGATGAAATTGATGATCATCATCGGGATCAGCACGGTGAAGATCGCCAGTGGACCGGATACGATGGCCAGCGTGATCCATGCCGCCATGCACAGGTAGGACTGGCGGATCGCTTTCTTGCGGTTGAATCCCTTGAACTCCTCACGCTTGCGGGTCTGCATGCGCAGCACCAGTTGGCCGTGGAACATGAAGGAATAAAACAGGAACAAAAAGCTGTACCAGGTGCGCCCGCCGGGGGCCAGCTTGGTGAAATTGGCGGTCTGCGGGTGTTTCTCGTAGCGGTACAGGGTGCCGAAGGAATCCGGATCCTTGTCGCCCAGGTTGGTGTTGGCGTGGTGGGCCACATTATGCCAGCGGCGCCAGAATTCCGGAGCGATCAGGGCCGGGCCAAAGCCGATCCAGCCGAGAACGTCCTGCATGCGGCGGCTCATGCCGAGGGCGCCGTGCAGTACTTCGTGGGCCAGCAATGCCTGGCAGGCCAGGGTGTGTCCGGCAAGAATGGCCAGCAGCAGATTGCCCCACCAGGGCAGGTCGAGCACCAGAATGGTGGCGATGCTGCCGATGATCACGGCGCTCATGGGAATAAACCACAGGGCGCGTAGGGGGCGGGCCTTGAAAGTGGCCGGGCCGAGATCCTTCTTCACTGCATCGCGGATGGCGCGGGCGTCATTGGCGCCGAAATGGCGGCTGTAAGCAGGTTCTTGCATGGTCATGGTTGTCCTTGGCTGTCGGGCCGGGGAATTCGGATGCAAGCATTTTGGTGAACAGTCGTGTCCGGGCGAAGTGCAGGGTTGGACATAAACAAGTCATTTTCGGACAGGTGTAAAATTAGCGTATAGTAGACCCATGAATCATGAGCGCTTTATACAGCTGGACCCAGGTACGGGTCGTTCCCCGGTCCCCGTCAACTATGTGCGCAATCTGGTGGAACTGATCGCCGAGGTTGGCGTGGATACTCGACGGCTGCTTTCTCAGGTGGGGCTGAGCGAGGATGAGGTCTATAACCCGGAACCGGCCCTGCGCTTCGAGCAGTTCCGCCGGGTTATGGTGGGCGCCCGTGAAATGACTGGCGATCCGGCCCTGGGATTGGCGCTGGGCCAGCAATTGACCCTCACTGCCCATGGCCTGCTCGGCTATGCCGCCATCAGCAGTGCCGACCTGGGCGATGCCCTGCGGCTGCTGGAGCGCTACTTCCGCACCCGTACCCGCCTGTGTATTCCCCGTATCGAACCCTCACAGGAAGGCGTGCGTTTCTGTCTGGTGGAAAGTGTGCCGCTGGGCGATATCCGTGAAACCTACCTGGAAGTGGTGGTAGCTGCGGTGGTCGGCGGGATTCGCTATCTGCTGGGTGATCGTTTCCAGGGGGCGGTGCTGGAGTTGCCTTATGCCGCCCCGGCCCATGCGGACCGCTACCGGGAACTGTTGGCCATGCCGGTGGAGTTCGGTGCCGAGGTGGCGGCATTGCGATTACCCAAGGCCCTGCTAAGCGAGCGCTTTACCCTGTCCGACCCGGCGTCCCGGCAGATGGCCGCGCAGAAATGCGAGGAAGAACTGCAACGGCTGGAAGCGGATCAGGACTGGGCCAGCCGCGTGCGCGCCCGGTTGATGCAGGCAGAGGGCATGCTGCCCAGCCTGGAGCAGCTGGCGTGCAACTTCCACGTCACCTCCCGCACCCTGCGCCGTTATCTCAATGCCCTGGGCGTGAGCTACCGGTCCCTGTTGGAAGAGGTGCGCATGACCAAGGCCATGGCGTATCTGCAGGCCAATATCACCGTGCAGCAGGTGGCCTCGAAACTGGGTTACGCCGACCCCAGCAACTTCGCCCGCGCTTTCCGCAAATGGACCGGTCACCCGCCCAGTCATTTCCAGCCGTAATAGCCACCGTTTTTTTGCTTCAACGCCTTGTGCTGGCGTTTATGGTGCTGATCAATACTGTCAATAACCACTAGCCCGAGCCTTGAGCGTTCATTATTGACTAAGCCCAGCGGTAGCCAAGCTTCGCAATAGAGTGCGTATATTTCAAAGAAGTGGCGGGAAAAGGCTCCGTCTTCAATGCTATCTGGCTCTTCCAGTTTGCGCCGTTTTTCGATAACCCATGGTTCCAGAGCGTACCAGCAGCAAAGATACATTGGCCCCCATAGGTTCATGAAGTGCTGGCGTGATATCAGATTGTTCCAAGCCATGTAGCCGATACGTTGCAGTTTGATGCTGACTTGGTGGGCGGCATCCAGTTCCGCTGGAAGCCAGCTTTCTTCAAGGCTCTGTTCGTTGTAGGGTTGCCGCTGGTGTGCATCTGTAACAGTACGTATCAAGGGTTTGAGGGTATCCATTTCCGCCATGGCCCAACGAAGAATATCGGCATCGCGGGAGAGAGAGGCTTCACGGATATTATGTGAGCCCTGCCTCAGTCCAAGGAGCAGAACGATGGTCAGAACAACCATCAGGATGTCAGATATTCCGGATACGCCTCCCCAGTCAAAGGTTTCAAACTGAAATCTTATATTTTCGAACATTCCGGAATTGCCTCACCTTACAGTATTGTCAGAGTTTAATGCCCTAGACGAAGAAAGAATGAAAACACAATGAAAGGGAATTCTGAACCTGTACTGCTGGTCAGCCAGGACAACTACCCCAAGGGCAGCTGTCAGCGTGGCCGTATGCAGCGTCAGCGGCTGATCCATCGTGCCTCCTACGTGGTGGTGCGTGATCTGGCCGGGCGGGTTTGTGTGCAACAGCGCGCCGCCGACAAACATTTTTACCCCGGTGGCTGGGATCTGGCTGCCGGTGGTGTCATGCGCCCCAATGAAACCGTGGGCGAAAACCTGTCACGGGAACTGTTCGAGGAGGTGGGCGTGCAACGCCAGTTTTCCCGTTGGCAATGGTTCTTCTTCTCCAATCCCCATCACCAGGTCTGGGGCGCGTTGGCATCTGTGGTGGTGTGTCCGCAGGCGGTATCGCTCAGCGATGAAGTGGTCGCCATTGAATGGTTGCCGGTCCGGGACGCGCTGCTATTGCCCGATGCCACTCCTGATACCCGCCACGCACTTTCCTTGCTGTTGTCATCTTCCTCCTGAGCGTTTTCGTCCTTGTGGCCGGCGTGCTGGCTGGGTAGCTTCTCTCACTGATGCAGAGAAGGGTGAGGAAGTTATGTCCCAACGATTCAGTGTGGCCGGTAAACGCATTTTGATCACCGGCGCGTCCAGTGGCTTTGGTGCCCACTTCGCCATTGCCTTGGCCGAAGAGGGAGCCGACGTGGTGCTGGCGGCCCGCCGGGTAGAAAAACTGGAAGCCACTGCCGAAGCGGTAAGGGCTCTGGGCCGTGAGGCCACCGTGGTGCCTATGGATGTGAGTGACCACGCCAGTGTGGAAGCGGCCTTTGCCGATATGCCGGCGGTGGATGTGGTGGTCAACAATGCCGGTGTGTCCCACGAAGGCCCCACCGACGAGCTCGGCGAGGAAGACTGGGACGCGGTGGTGGATACCAACCTGAAGGGAGTCTGGGCGGTGTCAAAGTTTGCCATCCAGCAATGGCGGCGCGACGGGCGCCCAGGCAGCCTGATCAATATCGCTTCCATTCTCGGTCTGCGTGTCGGAGGCCGGGTGGCACCTTACACGGCCTCCAAAGCGGCGGTGGTGCAGCTCACCAAATCCCTGGCGCTGGACTTTGCCCGTTACAACATTCGCTGTAATGCCATCTGCCCGGGCTATGTGGAAACCGATATCAATCGGGATTTCTTCAACAGTCCGCTGGCTGAAAAAATGCTCAAGCGCATTCCCTATCGCCGCCTCGGGCAGATCGATGAACTGGTTGGCCCCCTGTTGCTGCTGGCGTCCGATGCGTCGTCCTACATGACCGGTTCGGTGATCGCCGTGGATGGCGGTCACCTCTGTAATACTCTCTAACCTAGATCGAGGACAGACCATGGATTTCTCCCTGAGCCCGGAGCTGGAAAGCCTGCGCCAGCAAGTGGCCGCCTTTGTGGAAGCGGAAATCATGCCGCTGGAAAACGACAAGGCCCATTACGACGACCATGAAAACTTTAAGGAAAGCGTGGTCGACGCCCTGCGAGAAAAAGCCAAAGGGGCTGGGCTGTGGGGTTTCCAGTTACCGAAAGAGCGCGGCGGCCTGGATGTGGGCGTAGCCGGGATGGCGGTGCTCTACGAAGAAGCCGCGCGCAGCCCGTTCGGCCCGGTGGTGTTCAACTGTGCGCCGCCGGATGACGGCACCATGATCCTGCTCAACAAGATCCTCAACGACGAGCAGAAAGAACGCTGGTTGCAACCGATGATCGACGGCAAGGTACGTTCCGCCTTTGCCATGACCGAGCCCGATGGTGGCTGTGGCTCCGACCCGTCTCTGACCTATACCTCCGCCACCAAGGACGGTGACAACTGGATCATCAAGGGCCGCAAGTGGTTCATCACCGGGGCAGAAGGTGCGCAAACGTTTATTCTGATCGCCAAGACCAGTGACGACCCGCGCAAGGGGCTCACTGCCTTCCTGTTTGATGCGGACCAGCCCGGCTGGGAAGTGGTGCGCCGTATCCCGATCATGGGCCCGGAAGAACACGGTGGTCACTGCGAACTGAAGTTCGATGGCCTGGTGATTCCCGATGAGAACCGTCTGTTGGAAGTGGGCGATGGCCTGAAGGTCACTCAGATCCGTCTTGGCACCGCTCGCCTGACGCACTGTATGCGCTGGCTGGGTCTGGCCAAACGTTGCATGGAAGAGGCAGCCGGTTATGTGGAAAACCGCATGAGCTTCGGCACCACGCTTGCCGAGCACGAAGGCGTGCAGTGGATGCTGGGTGACGTGGCCAAGGATATTGAGGTGGGACGTCTGCTCACCATGCAGGCTGCCTGGAAGCTGGATCAGGGGGACTTTGCCAAGAAGGAAATTTCCATGGCCAAGATTCACGTGGCCGATACCCTGCATAAGGCCGCTGATACCGCGATCCAGCTGTGCGGTGCCCGTGGCTATTCCAAGGACACCCTGCTGGAATGGATCTACCGCTACGCCCGCCAGGCGCGTTTGGTGGACGGTGCCAGCGAGGTGCACAAGATGGTGTTGTCGCGGTTCTACCTGAAAGAGAAACGTGATTTCTTTCAATGGGGTTAATGTCGTCTGCTAGCGACAATCCTGTCGTCCAGCCCTTGCCGTCGCGCACGCCCTCCGGGCGAGGCGGCAAGGGATATCTCGTCGATAGCCGTTCACTGCCAGTAAATCCATTTTAAAACAATTGCTTGTCGTGGCTGAGTCGCTATGTCTCCGCGCCATCGGCTCCGCGTCGCGGGGCTGTCGACACACTGCGTTCCTTCCCTGACTGCCGTATCGGCGCCCCACGTCTGTCACCTTTGGTCAATGTCGGCTGTCAGATAATGTCAATCTGGCAATGCTTGTTTTTTCATAACTGTGATAGGCTGCAAAAAATTGACGTGACATGAGTCACGTTTGCCCCTCTGGTTGTGCCAATTGACAGGCAGGGTGCTCAGCCGCAGGTCGAGCGCTGTCTGACTGTGGGCTGGGGGGCTGAGTGACGATAAAAAGAAAAGCGCCTTTCTACGGGGGTAGTGGCGCGGTTGCCATTTCAACGGGTTGTGAGGAAATACATCATGCTGGATTACTACACCAGACACCTCTATGTGGAGAAACTCCTCAAGAGCGCACTCATTATCGTGCCATTGTCACTGCTGGCTGTGCTGGTGGCGATATTGATCGCCGGCTGATTAGCCGTGAAGAGACCGCAGTAATCTGAGTAGGGTTAGCGGGTGTCAGCTACCGTTTGCCGATAACTCAGGGCTTCGCGCAGGTGGTCGCGGTCGACGGTGTCAGCACCGGCCAGATCGGCAATGGTGCGTGCCACCCGGGCACTGCGATGCAGGGCACGGGCGGACAGTCCCATGCGGGTCATGACGCTGGCCAGCCAGTCCCGGTGGGGGCGTAACAGTGGCTCCAAGTCGTCGCTGCCCAGTTCCCGATTCAGGCGTCGCTGGCGCTGCCATTGCTGTTGCCAGGCCTCGCGGACCCGGGCGCGGACGGTGTCGCTGGTTTCTCCCTGACGATCACCGAGCAGTTCCTGCGCCTCTACTGCGGGCACGTCCAGATGCAGATCGATGCGGTCCAGCAACGGGCCGGACAGTTTGCTCTGGTAGCGCTTGGCCTTGTCGCACCGATAGCCGCAGCCCTTCTCCGGGTCGCCCAGGTAACCGCAGGGGCAAGGGTTCATGGCCGCGATCAACTGAAAGCGGGCCGGGAAGGTCAGCTGCTGGGCGGCCCGGGCGATGCTCACCTCGCCGGTCTCCAGCGGTTCGCGTAATACTTCCAGTACCCGCCGGTCGAACTCCGGTAATTCATCGAAAAACAGGATGCCGCTATGCGCCAGGG
>UEXN01000865.1_pt2 | contig 20948 bp, 32 predicted proteins | sample 1796711 | NCBI WGS metagenome assembly UEXN01 (sample SAMEA4772470, study PRJEB27181) | metagenome | reverse complement strand
GACCACAGTCTTACTCAACTGCGTAATGGTGAAGTGAGTATCAAGCGTACACAGTCAGCCATGTTCGGCCCACTTGCACGAAGAAAGGTTATTGCATGGAACAAAGCGATGGAGTTGTTAGCGTGAAGATAGTATTCGGTAAGAGGGAGATAGAAGTACTCAATCATAGACTTTCGCTTAGTGAAGATACTATGTCGGAATGTTTCTTTGAGTGTAAAAGTGAGTATGACCCTAATCATGAGTATACTAATGACTTTGTATATACTTATGACGGTGACAACTATTCTTCTGTGGCTCAAATTATTACAGATAAGTTTTGCACATACAAATACCCTATGGTAACACCATCAAGGGTAGTGTTAGATACAGTCAAAGATTTCCCTAATGAGGAATACAGAAGGTTTGCTAAGTGGATTCTTGTAGATGCAATAGATGGAAACAACTTCGGGTACATAGCAGATGAGGAAGGTGGCGCATGGGGCTTGAGTGTAAGCCGTGTGTGGGATTTCATAAGCGACTTGGAAGAAAAGATAAATGCAATAGATTGGGGGTTTTGAAATGAAATTAACACTGAAAGAAATTAATGAGATTGTAACTGATGCACAGATGGAAGCGGAAGAAATGATGCGTAACAGAATAGTGAAGTATATCAACGAAGGTTATACCACTACAGGTATCATGTATATGCTTGGTAAGTTTAATCTTGTCACAGGTGAAGCACATGATGTAAAGTTGGACTATGATATGTCTTTACCCATCATTGTAAAAGAGGGGAGTACAGATGTGGATAGCGACGAATAAGGGATGGTTGAGTATCGTAAGGCACAGGAATAAAGAGAATACTTTATTGGTGCGAGCGAGAAATAAAAATCACATTGAAAGTATTTTTGAAGATGCTAAAGTGTATGAAGATGCAAATGCAGACTACCCATACAGGGCAGATATAAATGATGATGAGGTATCATGTATCATCGGTGACCTACTGATGAACATAAACTATGACAACTTCAAAGCGAGTGTAGATGATTACCATTACCACCATGCGTTAGTAGGAGTATGGGATAATATGTATCGGTACGGTAAACAATACAGACCGAAATAAATATTATATAAACCAAATAAGAAATGAGGATTGAGAAACATGAAAAAAACATATAGCGTAAGAGTCACCTATACAGGTGAGATAGAGGCAGAAGATAAAGACGAACTAGAAGAGAAGTTGTGGGTGCTACACACACTGTTTGGTAAACCATACGAGGTCTACTTGTTCGAGGCAGAAGAAGTAGATATACAGGAGGCTTAGTCATGAAGAAAGACATGAAAGATTTATTACACCACATCTTGAATTTGTGGAGTTACATGGACAATGAACATGAAGTATACACAGAATGGTATAACATATCAGCAAATGATTTAGATTACTTATATGGCGACTTAATGGAATACATTGACACTAAATATAAATTGGAGGACTAATTATGAATGCACAACGAGATAAAGCAATCATTGGACTGGCAGGTATAGCAATAGCACACATAGACAACGGTGACATAGACAAGGCGAGGAACACACTGATGGGACTCATAATTCAATTAGAAGGACAGGTGGAAGCATGAACATTTTCGTACTAGATGAAAATCCTTTTACTGCGGCGCATTGTATGGATGATGTAAGAGTACCTAAGATGTGCGTAGAGTCAGCACAAATGATGGCATCAGCCCTGCGTAGACATGGTGCTACTGATGAGCAAATGCCACTTACCAAAGCAGGTAAGCCATACAAGGGTGGTTACAAACATCACCCATGTACAGTATGGGCAGGTGACAGTCGTGCTAACTTTGTATGGCTTGCTCTACATGCCGAAGCACTGTTGGATGAATACTACCATAGATTCGGCAAAGTACATGCTTGCCACAACCCAATCTATCAAATGTCAAGCATGCGAAATATTATTCCCGAAGGTGACTTGACACCATTTGCACAGGCCATGCCCGACGAATACAAAGACGATGATGTAGTCAAAGCCTACAGGTCTTACTACAAGTCTAAGCAATACAGTAAGGGCGGTGTAAGATATGTCCGAGCAGATGTTCCTACTTGGTGGGAGGTGACGGCGTGAAGCGATTCCCTAAATCGAAAGCAAAGATACAGGCATTGAACATTTGCATAATGCAATACACATGTGTTGAGGGCAACGGTGCGGAGTGGGTATATACCTACAACAACGGTACAGATACATTCGGTACGCCTCTCATTTGCACAGTGGAAGATATTGAATGGGCGATGGACTACTTATGGGAACGATGTCAAAAGGTGGAGGTGACGGCGTGAAACAAGATTACCAATGTTATAGATGCGGTCTTTGGTATGATGATAAAGACACTATGAAAGAATGCGTGAAAGAATGCAAGGAAGAGGGAAGGTGACGGCGTGAACGATACAATACAAAGGATAGCGATAGATGCGATAACAATCATACAACATTTAGGTCAAGATGAATTGGCTTCCATGTTGTTAGATAGATACGAGAGGGCGATAAAAAATGAGTGATGATGAATGCCCCGGCTGTGAGGGTCGGGAAGGAGAATATGAGGATATGTGTTACGAATGTAAATCGGAAATTGATGGTTTGATTGCCGATAGATATTGGATAGCGAGAGGTAGATTGTAATGGAAGAAGAAACAGAAATAGTCACTACAGATGTAGATGATGATATGAGAGAATATGAAATAATGTTAGACGGAGAATACCACACAGTAGTAATGGAAATATCCATTTGGGACTACGGGATTAACTGCCCAACCTGTAATAAAAATAACAGTAAAAATAAAATGTATCTGTTAAGTAACGGGCAGTATCTTTACAAAGGAGTGTGTTGTGGTATGTTCGGACTGTGTGAGGTCAAAGGTGAGGACAATGAATTGGCAACCAACAACTGAAATGATAACTTGGGGAAAAGAACATTTGGGGGCAATACCCGTAGACGGGGTATGGTCACCGGAGGGTAGTGGAGTACAATATAGAAAGACGGCGGAGAATACTTTCGCACTTATGTTTATGTACAATCATCCCGAATGTGAAGTACACCATGAAAGGTATAGAGAAATAATTACAGCATGCGGGTATGATGTGCTTGAAGGTGATGGGGTACAGAAGATTACTCCACCACTTGACCCTATGGCTAGAATGCAACAAGAGTTTGAAATGAAGCAAGAGCAAGCGAGAGGATGGTTATGTCCATCTTGCGAGTACCCTCTTGCTAACTGTGAACTTGATGAAAGAGAAGATATATTCGTAGAAACTATAGATGCAGAACTCACTGGTGGAGATAGCACTGAGATAGAGATTTGGAGTTGTAACATTAAGTGTACTCAATGTGATGAAGAGATTAAAATGAATCCCGATGATTATCATTTACTTGCAGGTGATGAGTATTATATGCGTTGGCGTGTTGATGATAGTCATCAATACATGGCACTTACTAGAGGGCAGATGAAAGAGATGCAGGATGCAGGTGTACTCAATGGAGAAGTTCTTGGAAGTATTCACGAAGGTAAGAAAGTACCTCCTTGGATGTGGGGTATCTACGCCATCAAGAGGGCTATAACTAAGAGTGAAGAAGATGAGTAGTTTTGAAAGAAATTATTGGGAAGATGATTCTAAAGTAAAAAAATGGGCTTCCGGTAAAGGGAAGGTTCGTCTTGCTTGGATTAAGTGGGCAGGTCGCTATTGGGTGGACTTGCGAATTCTTAGAAGAGAAGAGGATGGATATACTCATACTAAACAAGGAATACGATTAACACCGGAACAAGTGAGGACTATGCTTCCCATTCTCAATGAACTATTACAAGATATTGATAATAAAATAGAGGAAGATGAGAGGCATGACGACAAGGATATATCATCTTAATTGGTATCATCCTAATAGAGTATGGATATTTAACGATGGTGCGTTAAAGGAAGAACCACTATACTACGGTTTCGATAGAGTAATTGCTAAATTACTTGAGAAGTTGGGTGCAGTGCTGTATCGCAAAGCCCATCGTACAGGGTGTAAGTTAATTTTATCCGATAGCGAAAAACCAAATACTTTCAAATTTAATTTATTATCTAAAGATAACAATGGTGCTAAGTATAGTAATGATGAACTTGGTACAGGATGGATTGAGAGTGAAGAGTTGATAGGTACACCCGATGTACTCTTTGTTGGAGTTGGGGTGGATTGATGTTACTCAGTAGAGCAATAGTATTAGTTTCTAAGATGCCTAAGTTAGATGTTAAAGACATTACTAAGGAAGAAGCATACGAACTTTGGGAGTTCTTAGATGAAGAAATAAAACTACCAATAACAAAAACAAGATTGAAAATAAACTTAGCAAAAGAATGTGGAGTGTTCATAGAACAGTTAGATGCAGTAGCCAACGGTGCTTCATTAGCAGAAGTATTGATTATGGAATCCTCCGATAGCAAAACAAGTAAATTAAAACTAAAAGAAATTAAGAGTATAATTCAATCTGTGACAAGTGATGAAGAATGGATAATACCGTTTTGTCATACGATGGATATTACCGAAGCGGAATTTGTTTGGCGGTGGGCTTTGAGTGAGCGTTGGCGTTCACTAAGATACCGAATGAGAAAGTGGGCTAAAATTAATTCTAAAATTAATAATGATTTAATTGGTACATTTGAAATGATTGATGTTATATTTGGATTGAGAAATAAACAATCAGTTGAGCAACCTGTTACAGAATTTAAAAGATTACAAGCATGGAATGGTATTGACATACCCAACAAGTATTGGTTTGTGAATGATTGTGGTACGCTGATGTTCTTAGAGAACGATATTGCTAGGAATAGAAACGGTGAGATAAACCGAGAGTATACACCACAAGTACAGGGTATTGATTCATGTTGGTGTTGGGTGGATGTATTAGGCACGACAAGGTTACATTCTATAGAACAAGGTATAGCGTTCTCAAAATATAAAGAGCCTATGAATATTTCATGGCACGAGGCCAATAAGATTCTTTACAATTATCCAAAGGGAGGTTTCTTAATTCTTAATGATAATAATTATCATTTGTACACTAAGGGTACTAACGCTTTGATTGTTCAAGCCTTGTCTGTAAGACAGATAAAAAACACAGGGTACGAATTTATTTTAGGTGTTAAAGATGGTACAGATGTTATAGATGTAGACAAGATGATGGTAGAGAATCTACCGTTTGAGGTAGAGAGTGCGTTGAAAAGAAACAAAGTTCCTGTACAGAATTCACACACTAGTCATGACATACCGTTTGTAGTCATTGAAGTGGCATACTCATGGCGAGCAGAAGATGGGTGGGGGTGGCGTTACATCACTACACTTGATAACGCTTCCATCAATGAGATTGATGAGTATACTACTTACATATCTATGGTAGGTGTAGACAATGAGTGATACACTAAAGAACATAGGACTAGGTATTTTACTTTCTAAGATACGCTTCTCAGTATCAGTATCAAAGGTACATTTCGGATTTGGGTTTAGAGTTGATAAGTACATACAGTTAGATATTCAAGATGATAATACGAAGGCAGTTGTAAAACTATGGTGCGACGAAAATAATTTAACAATTAAATATCGTACCAAAAGTCATGCAGACATACTCAAGTGGTTGAGTGTGATAGAACCATACGCTGAACTACTACACGATAAGAAGGGTTACAACCGTATGTTGTGGGTAATTGATAATCCTATACCTAGAGCAAACCCATCTACACCCACAAATGTATTCTATGATTGGGTCAAAAAATGGGATGATTTGGAAAATGATATATAAACCAATTAAGAAATGAAGGTTGATGAAGATGAATTGGAACGAATTACTACGACCTACCAAACCGGTAGAGATAGTAGGTAACAATGTCTTTGTCAAAGATTTCCAAGAATGGGAAAAAACGGGTGAGTACCCATCAGCCATATTGATACTTGGTCCTCCGGGTACAGGTAAATCTAGTGCGGCTAATGCGATAACACATACTATGCTAGGTCAATGGAACAACGATATGAATGTTCTGTGGACTAATGCTAGTGACGATAGGGGTATTGGGCATGTCCGACAGGAGATTAAACAATTCTGTCGGCTCAGTGGTATCAATGCGGCACGAAAGATAGTAGTCTTAGATGAGGCTGATGGACTCACCCACCAAAGTCAAGATGCACTAAGGGGTATCATGGAGAAGTATGCACACAAGGTATTGTTTATCTTGACAGCGAACTATCCCGAAAAAATTAAACCTGCTATACAAAGTAGATGTAAGATATATCAATTCACCCCTGTTACTCCAAAGGAAGGTGCTAGGCATCTTCTAAGAGCGACAGAATCATGTGGCGCACCTGTTGAATGGGAACAAGCCTATGAAGATGTAGTAGAGCATTTCAATGGTGACTTGAGGGCGGCTGTAAACTATCTTGAGAGCAGACCAAAAAATCAAGAGTTATCTTTTATCAAAACCACCGAGGCATGGTGGGATGATTTCAAGTTACATGATGATTACAATTCTCTTAGAGAGAAACTTAACGAGAACATGGAAACCGCAGGTAGCCGTGTTTATTTTATGAATAAATTTCACCAATACATTAGAGGGTACTTTGACAAGGACTCGGACACTGTATTCGCTATCATGTCCGTTTGGGGCGACATGATGGAGAAAGTACATGAGTGGCCGGGAACTGACAATGCTTTCGTGGATGTGTTGGTGGCAAGACTAAAGAAACAAATAGGTGAAATGAAATGAGTTGGAAAGAAGAAGATGAATACATAGACGAAGAAAAGAATAGTGATGATACGACATCGCAGGGTGGTTTCCCTGTACCTGTCGCTCAAAGAATGGTAGCATACGCTGATAGAACCGGTAAGAACATCGAGGACATAAAACAGATGTATGTTGATTACATCAAAAATGAATACGGTGTAGAAGACTGGAAGCAAGAAGATGAAGACATTCTCATTGATTGGGCAGAACAAGTGTTCGTACAGACAAGAAAACAAACAGCAAGTACATCGGGAACATCTACATGGGTAGGTTGTTTCATAGGTGTGGCTGATAGAACAAAGGACAGGCTTACAAATATTGTAAATGCTAATGTAAAATTATTCAAATCAAATCCTGCCGAAGCAATTGGTACAGGTAGATTAGGTGTATACGAGAAAGACGGTGGCCTGTGGTCTGTGCGTAACAAAGAAGGACTACAACCGCTAGATGAGTCAGCAGACAATGAGCCACAACATGGTATCAAGGTTGGCGATGAATATGTATGTTTACTTACCCGTAAAGGTATGCCATCACCACCTACAAGAATGGGTAGATATGCTTACTTCTTGGGTGGCGAAGAAGGTGACTTCGTAAAGAACAGTAACATAGAGGTATGGAAGGTAGACTTAACTGATGATAACAATACTATGCACTTAGACATTGGTAGACCGTGTAAGATACCGGTAATACCTCCAAGAGATGATGCAAAGGATTTCTTCAAAACAGTCTTGGGTACATACTCTAACTTTGAAATTAGTTACTCGGATGAATTCGTGCCGGAAGAACTTAGACCACTACTTCAACCTGTAAACTACTGGACTAATGAAGAGTTCCATGACATGTATGTAAGACTTGATGACATCGAAGATGTCTTTGAAAGTAAGAAAGAGAAAACAACTATCGGTGGTAAGAGCGTTACATACGGGCCACTTATCATAACTAAGGGTACAATCAACAGTATGAACACTGAACCTAGAGATAGTGAGTATGACCCGGAGGGCTTCAATTACTTCATGTCACTCAGTAGCATGAACGGTGATGTAGACTGTTGGATACCCGGTGCAGTTGGTATCATGTCTAATCCATTCCAAGCACATTGGGGAGAACAAGCGTTTGACTATGCTGAAAACTCTACAGTGTTTGTCTTTGGTCGTCTAGGTATGAAAGACCGTGATGGTTTACTAAGTCCTAAGATTACAGTCATGGGTATCTATGGTCACCCACGCAGATGCCGAAAGAGAGCAAGCGGTGGGAATACAGGCGTAGGTCAATTCGAGTGAGGTGATTAGATGGCAGGATTTGGGCAGACAGTAAAATTACAGCAAGAGATAGAGAAAGCCGTAGATGAGGTCGGGGTGCAGAAGTCCAACAACGACCCGTATGCATCATTAAGAGCCGAGCAAGAATCTATGAGTCACATAATTAAGACTCATAGTTTTGCAGGTATCTTTGGTTTTGATGGTACAGGTAAGTCAGCGATTGTACTTGATGCATTCGATAAAGATGAAACTAAAATAAATGATTCAGTGCTACATGCAGTGGATTTTGATAATGGTGTAGGTATGTTAAACTCCGCTATCTATGACAACCCTAATGTTGTTTCATGGAATCCATGGAAGATGGGTAGTAAAGACAGGACAGCATACGACTATCCCGGCACACATCAGCGTGTTATGGACATCATGAAGTACATCATCAGCGAAGTAGAAAAGGGCGTTCCGGTATGGGGCGTACTTGTAAGTGGACTTGATTCATGGCTTGAGATATGTACTAACAACATGCGTATCATTGACTTAGGATTGGCTAAGGATGGTATTGATGCGGCAGATAATCGTGGTGCAGGTGAAGCAAAGCGTGTAGAGCGACAGTCCGATTGGGCTATCCGTAATACTCGGTTTCACCAACTAACAAAATTAAGTCGTGATTTAGTTAGACTCGGTGTGCGTGTCTATTGGGAAACTCACATGCGTTCAACTAACTTCTCTTACAAAGATGATGCGCCTGTTGTATGGCAACCGGAGTGGGAGAAAAAGTCTAACAACTACTTACCCACATTGATTCGTATGGATGCTACTAATGAGTACAATGACGAAGACGAGTTAGTATCTACTTCATACACCGCTACATATACTAAGTGTAAAACTAATCCATCCCTTGTTAATCAAACTAAAACAATTATGGTAACAACTACAGGAGAAGAACCGAAGTGGTACGGTCTACCCGACCTCTACGACGGTACTCTATGATACTCTTTTGAGGTGGGTTTAGTGAGTAATAAGTGTAAAGGTGTTTCATTCGACCACGAGGAAGTTTTTTTCGTTTGTTCTTCCCACACTTCCCCACTTCACAAGGTGATATGATGGCACATGTTAAGTCAATGAGTAGTATTGCAAAGAAGTACATAACTAAAATAATGGCTGATGGTGAAATGCGTAACTTAACACAGATTATTGATGAGTTGTATGAAACTAGAATTTCTAGTGCAAGTAGATACATACCTACAAGGGCTGAGTTAAATAGATATTTGAGAAGTGAAAATTATTCAAGTGAAATCCGTAGAGAAGTACATCCATTAGCATTACCACACATGAGAAACAAAAGCCGTAAAACGACATACTTTTGGAGGGAATTAGATGACAAAAATAACTGTTAAAAGAAAAGAGTTCATGACATTCCTTACATCATTCGGTAAGGGCGTACCGGACTTACGAATCAACTGTGCCGGTGGTCGTCTTACTGTAGAAGTAGCATACGCTTGGTACTACTTAAGGAAGCAGTTTCTAACTGATGTTAATGAAGAAGGTACATTACACATCGCTGACTTAGAGAAAGTACTTTTATTCTTAAAGTCAAGCAATCAAGATGAAATCACATTGAGGCAAACTCAAGAAACTAAACCACTGTATGTTGAAGGTGGTGGTAATAAACTACAACTACCAAGTACAGATGATATAGAGTCAGCGACAAAGACTGTAGTGATTAGAAAACTAATCAAGGAATCACAAGAAGCAGGATGGTCTAGTTTCGGTCACGCTTCACTTAGTACACACGCTTCTGTTGCCACTAAGGATTTGACATCTCTTGCCGGTATGAGAGGTTTGGTATCGAAAGATACACAATTCAAACTACGCATACATTGTGGTGAGAATGAGATGGGTATAGTAGCAGGTAAGGCTGTAAGTGGTCGTTTGTTTACTACACTCCCTGTGTGGGATAGTGATGGCCCTGCGGCTACAGTAGAATCTAATTTCAGTGAGAAGTTACCTATGTGTTTACAATTCCTTGATGATGAAGATGCTCGTATGCATCTTGGTAAAAGCACCTGTGTTATATTTGAGCAGACTAATACTTTACTTATGATTGTAGATGAGAGTGATGACTGATGATTATTGATTGGTTCACCGATGACCCTTATGAGCCGCCTGTAATCTATGAGCGTACTCGTGGGGCTGATGGTGTACTACATGAAAGGTACATCATGAAAGGAGATGATGACTATGTTGTACCCCATTGTTGGGTAGCAGAAGATGCACCTAAATGGGTGATGAATAGATTGAAGGGTCACCATGCTAAGATTCATAATGAAATTAAGGCTAAAAGTATTGATGGTAAAGACCTTGTAAAAGTAACAGTACAACACCCTAACACACTTTGGGAGATAAAAGACAAATGCCCTAAGTGGACTTATGAGGCTGATGTTAATTACTTAGACCAAATCCTACTTACTAATTATCCCGATAAGTTACCGGAGTTCAAACCTCGTATATGGTACTTTGACCTTGAATGGAATGCAGATGAAACTGACCCGTATACTACAGTCATGGCTGTATCGGATAACTTTAGTGAACATCCGGTAGTCTTTGCGTGGAGTGAAGAATCTATCCGTGATACTATTACTAAGACTGAATGGATTGATAGGTACGAAGGATACGAACTTAGGACTTATCCTAACATACACAAGATGCATGAGGGTTTCCTTGATTATCTCGATGAATGTAATCCCGATATGTTGGTAGCACACGCTATCGCTTGGGCTGACTTACCCCATCTTTATCATCAGTTAGGGGAACTAAGAGAAAGACTGTCGCCTGTCAAAAGACTGATAGCACCTAGCAAAAAGACTGGTGCATACAGAACTACGGCACAACCTATCAAGGGTAGACTGATATTCGATACTGCGGCACAGTGGACAGACGGTAGTGGCTTTGAAGGGATATGGCAGAAGTCCGGTAGAGGACAGGCTCAATCCCGTAAGTTAGATTGGTTCGCTACTGAACTTGGTTTCAGTGGTAAACTCACAAATGACATTGAGGGTATGGATGTTTTCAATGGTTGGAAAGAATACTATGATGATTTCGTAGATTACTGTCTAGTGGATACTACACTACTTCGTGACTGTGATGAGAAACTTAATTGTATCTCATATCACATAGCCATGCAACAACTAGCCGGTGTATCATTTGGTAGTACTCACAAAGTCACTCGATACTTTAGAGGACTGATGGGTAGGCGTACAGATTTGAAAGCCCCATCATCTTACAAAGAACAAAGACCCGAACTACAGGCCGCATGGGTTATGCCACCTGTAGCGGGTAGACATGAAGGAGTAGCATTGGTAGACTTTGCTTCTCTATATCCCAACATCATACTCTCCGCCAATCTTTGTTATACAACATTGGTAGATTCACCGGGCGAGAATATTTTAACAATTAAAGTTCCACCTAAGTATGATGACAAAACGGGCAACCCAATCCCCGGCACAGGGGGTACTTTCCACTGGAAACAGGATGAAATAGGATTGTTACCTTCTGTAGTAAAAGATATGTTAGACCTACGAAAGAAGTACAAATCTCTCATGCGTGAGGCTGATGATGCTGATACTAAACTAGGATACAATATGCTACAAATGGCTGTGAAGGTTGCGGTCAATGCAATTTACGGTATGACAGGAAGTAAAGTAATAGCAGGTCAATGGAGTAATTATCCTATTGCTCAGTGTATTACTTACTTAGGTAGAGAATCTATTACTATGCTTACCGAGAAGAGTGCAGAAAGAGGTTACATACCCTTAGCAGGTCATACTGATTCAGCATATATCAAAGTCCCATTCGATAAAGCAGAAGAGATTGCTAAGTATCTAACTGATATAGCGCAAACTGAAATGAACTTGAAGCATCTTGATGTTGAACTTGAGGCTTACTTCGACTATTGGCTCACTGCTTCCGTAAAGAATAGAAACTTCGGAGTTAAAGTATGGCCTAAAGATGAAGCAGGTCAATTGAAAGTGACAGGTTTCTCAATCATAGCATCTAGTTCATCACCTATATGTAGGAGAGTTCTCAAAGAAGCATTCAATATTATTGCTACTGGTAAAGATGAAAATGATGTATGGGATAAAGTAAGACCTATAGTAAAATCAGTATACAATGGGGAAGTTTCTATTGAAGATGTAAGTGCTTACGGGCGATTGTCTAAGCATTTAGACGACTACCATCCGAGTCACACACCCATGACCGCTAAAGCGGCTATGTATTCTAACACGCACCTTGATACTGATTATGGTAAGGGTGAGGGTATCAAGTGGGTACACATAGATGGTGTACCGGAAGGGCAACCACCGTGTAATGTAATAGCCTATGATGATGTATCTCAACTCGAAGGTTATGAGATAGATTGGAGTACCATCGTGGACAAGTCAATTACTAAGAAATTGAAACTTGTCTATGAAACATTAGATTGGGATTTAAATAGATTAACCGAGAGGCGGATACCTAAGAAATACTGGTGATTAAAATGAATGAAAAAATAATGGAAGAGTATACAAAACTACCACCAAAAAAGGTAATTTATGATTATTGGAAAGAAAGCCCTTTAATGGACTCATTAAATTTTCAAGCCTTTGATGGGGAAAATAAATCTTGTATGGCTTGTGGTAGTAAAGGGAGTATTGACCGAGCGCATATAGTTGCTAAGTGTAGTGGTGGGTCTTTTCAGCCTTCTAATATTCATTGTCTATGTCAAATATGTCACAAATTAAGTGAACACTTAGAAGGCGTAGATTATTGGCTTTGGATTGCGATAAAATCAAAATTATATTCATACGGAACAGATATGACAATTGAACTGGATTGTGTTTCTTCCGAAGACGAAACACTAAGACCGTATCCTTACGAAGCAGAATATCCTCAAAAATTAATAAAATATAGTAAAGAGTATACAGAACTATCTATGCTTGAGAATTGGGGTAGGCGACAAGAAATATCTTACTTCCATTTAATGAAAATTACACCAATAATTTTTGATATTAATTACCCTCTTATGTCACATATAGAAGAGGTTTTAGAAATACAAGAAAAAGGCATTCATAAATATTTGGCCCTTCTATTAAAAGATGTTACGGATTTTCGGGAGTTGGAATTATGAAGTGCAAAACCCCATTAAGATGTAGACCCGAATTTGAAGGTAAAATTAACTGTAAAAGATGTGCAGAAGAAGCAAGGGTCGAGGCTAAATTATTTTTAGATTTAATTGATTGAGGTGATAATATGAGTAAACATGAAGATGAAGTTTGTAAGAAAATACTGATGAGAGCCGAAGTAGGTAAAGCCAAGTATGGTGTAACTATGGAGAGAACTGATTTGAATATTGTAGAATGGCTTACGCATCTACAGGAAGAGTTGATGGATGCGGCAGTATATGTTGAGCGTCTTATTCAAGATTACAAAAAATACGCACACAGGAATGAGATTATAGATTTACTAAAGGAGTTGAATGATTGAGATACAACCCCAATGGTGATGATAGTCGCCCTAAGATAGAAGATTACCTAAAAGAAACAGGTAATGTAGAGCAGGCTGAATCCTACAAGCGTAGTACATACGCATGGAATCCTAGTCTACAAGATGGCTCTATTCTAAGAGTAACTAAGTCAAGCATAGGTACATTCGGTTGGTGTCCACAACAATACTACCTTGAGAAGTTCAAGGGGTTGCGTGGGGAAACAGTAGACCATCACATAAGAGGACTCAATGTTCACGATATGATGGAATGGTTTTGGGCTAACTTCACTAGAGAACAAGAAGATTCAGTGTTAAATTTAATTCATGAAGGACAGGAAAGAGAAGCGATGAAATTATTTTTCAGTTCTGTCCCTGCCCCTCCTTCGTCTTATGAGTTTGGTGAAGACGAGCAAATAGAACAATGGTTGCGTTGGCAGTTCTTACGACTGAAAAGCACTGACGGTAGGTATTGGCGACCTGTTGGTATAGAAGCCAACATACAGGCTACACGCTTTGTAACAGTAGAAGGTGAGCAGATACCAATTCACATGAATGGATTTATAGATTCTCTTTTCGCTACTGGTGAGGGTGGTTTTGCACTCATGGAGTTGAAGACTGGTAAGTACAATAAGTATAAAGTTACTTCGATGAGAAAGGAAATGGCATTTTACAAGATGATGTTAGACCATAGCCCTCATCAAGAGTTTCTTCCTATTACACATTGGGGATGGGAATTCCCCGGTGGTGGTATTAACGGTGGTGTCGGACCGACTATCTATTATGAAGATGTTAGAAAGGTTGGTGCAACAGAAAAAGATTTAGTTAAATTATTGAAAGCCCACATAGATATGGAGTTTCCACCAACTCCTTTCTTGGGTAGATTGAAAGAAGGTATTCCATTAGAACAACAGAACTTAAAATGTAATTGGTGTGGTTATCAAGAGCATTGTGAGTTTTGGTCACTAACGGATGAAGTATTAGATAAAATAGAGGTATAAATATGAATGCAAGTATAGAATTGATGAACGCAGTATTGAATGATTATGTTGGTGTGCTTAATGTAAGTGTTAAAGTACACTTAGCGAAAGGATTGAGGACAAGTACATGGGATGTAAAGACCATGCGCCAAACTACATTAGATGAGTTTGGTATGGAAGGAGAAGGGATTGCGAAGGTTAAACATCCTAAGCAAGTAAACTATCATTTACATCCTAGTCTTTTGACAGTTGAAAACATAGTTGACACATACAAAGAATTGAAAGAAGACTTAGACAAAAAGATATTTTCAATGAGGTGATACTATACCTTTTGTGCCAATAGACTTCCCTCGTGAAGTCCTAGAATTACCGAGTAGTGGTGCTAGAGGTTGGCGTAGAATAGTTCATAATGCTGATGATTTAGAGAAATATTGGCGAGGTAAAAATGGTAGCGGTAATGTGTATTTTACGGCTTATGGTTACACTGAAACTAAAGCACCAAAGCATCACAGGGTAGATTATAACACTCCGTTGATACATCATTTTGTTATGGACTTTGACTGTAAAGATTTCAAAAGTGGTGGTGAAGATGTTGAGTTTGAGAAACCACATGAAGAAGTAAAGAAGTTACATAAGTTGCTATTAGAAGATGACATTTTACATTACATTTGGTTTAGCGGTGGTGGTTTTCATGTATGGATACCACTTAGTGAAACTATTAGTCCTAAGAATGGTAATGAATTATCAAGAGTAAAACACTCCGGTAGAGTTCTTATCAACTCATGGGAAAAGAAGATAGGTATGTTACGATGTAACGACCCTACTGTAGCATTCGATACTAGTGGTATGATTCGTATACCCAACTCGTACAATGCAAGAAGAGAATGTTGGTCTATTCCTTTGAGTAGTGATGATGTCCTCAATGGTGATTTTGACTATTACATGGATATGGCACAGGAGAGTCAATCCGGTTACAAATCGCTAGGACAAAATAAATTAGAATTTAAAGTAATACAAAGTAGATTAATGACTATGAATGATGTTAAGCCTATTGAAATACCAACGGTATACTTAGATGACATAGTAATTCTTCCTTGTTTATCTCAAGCCGCATTAGGTGGTGGTAATCCTACTCATCGTGCTAGATTCCATTTAGCATCATACTTAGCAGACAGATTTCGTATGTTCTTTCCCGCTTGGAAAATTTCAAATGAGGAAAAGAAGAAACATGCGGGTATAATTTCTAAATTTTGCGGAGGGCAAAATTGGGTTGATTACAATAAAGAGGTGACTGAACATCAAGTTGCGAGTATAGTCATGGCGGGTTACCCCCACGCTACATGTACTACGCTTTATGATGAAGGATTTTGTATTGGTAAATGCAAATTCTATGATGGAAGTGGGGATTGGAGTGAATAAAAATGGTAAGTTTTAGTACAAGATATACGCCCGAACAAAAAGCAAGAATAAATGCTGAATCAAGGGACAGACTTAGGAGAGAAAACCGTGACCTTGAAAGGAAGGTTGCTAGACTAGAGAAAGAACTTGACACGCTCAAAAATGCTAACCAAGAAGTAGCCTATTGGAAAGACTTAGCAGAATGGCTACAAGAATATATAGATATAATAGAGGAATAAAAATGAGTAATATATTCGATAAGTATTTTGAAAAGAAACACACAATTCATGCTAATAAATGTAGAGTATGCGGAAAAGGATTATCGAGAAATAACTTTTCGGGTAAAACTATGGTTTGTAAAACATGTTATGATGATAAAGATAAGTTACCGGAAGAGTTCTTCTGTAAGGCAATCAGTAAGTCAACAAAGAAAAGATGTAAACAAGTAGCAATAGATACAGATTATTGTACAATTCATAAAAAACAAGGTGAAAGTAATGGTGAAAATTGATTTAATTATAGATAGTAACGAAAGAGGAATGTTCTGTGAGGCTGTTGAAAGACGGGCTAAGAGCGCAGGTATGACAGTGATAAGACAACCGTTAGTTGTAGGTGACTACAAACTTGGTGGTGCATTAGTAGAGGCTAAAAGTGTAACAGACTTCTATCAATCAATGTTTAGTGGTCATCTTCAAAGACAGTTAGATAACATGGATGCTAATTATGAAAGATTCTTCATAGTAGTTCACGGTGAAATATCTAAACATGCTAAATTTATACGAGAACGGTTTAACGCTAACATTCCTATATCACAACTACAAGAAACATTCACTGGTTTTATGGCTAGAATTATGGCTGATTTTGATTGTCAAGTATTCTATACTAATACAATAAGCGAAGCGGCACAATTTGTAGTAAAGTTACATGATAAACTTCACAAACCCGCTAGTAGACATGGGGCGCATACTATTCGTAGAGTAGGTAGTAACGACCTACGACTGGATGTAGTGATGACTATACCGGGTGTAGGGCGTGAGTTAGCAGAAAGACTACTTGAGAAATGCGGTAGCATAGAAGAGATGTGCTTCCCCGATTCACTCAAACAAATAAAAGGACTTGGCGAAGTGAGAAGAAATTTAATAATTAAAGTATTAACAAGTGAAGAGGAAGTTCGACAGGAAAGGAAGGTAAGGCGAAGTAAATGATATATAAACCCAATAAGAAATGGAAGATGATAGAATGAATTATAAAAATTACCAAGCGATAAAGAAATTTGAAACACTAGAGGCATACTTACACCACTTTTCTCTAACTTCAATGAAGAATGAAATACCGGGTTTACTTTCATTTTTCTACATCCAAGGTCAAGCATTACTACCGTATGTAAGAATACCTACGGGAGATTCACACCTTGACCCAAGAGTGCATGTATTTTGGATACAACCTTCAAGGACAGGTAAATCCGTTGCATGGAACTTTATTGGGGATGTAATGAAGAACGCTGACCTAGATTATGAGTTATATTCTACAGGTACAGATGCGGGTTTGATTGGTTCTAATAAACAAGTATTCGATGAGAACGGTAAACCAACAGGCGAAACTGAAACTGTGAAAGGTTTACTGGCAGGTCAAAAGGGTATCAATGTAGATGAAGGTTCAATTATTTTAACACCTAACAAACACAGTCAAGAAACTGTTCTATACTTACAGACGGCTTGTAATTCAGTAGGTAGTGGTGGAAATATATTAGTAAAACCAATGAAGGGAGATATAATTAAATGTGAATCTTTAGTTTCACTTTGGATTACTACTTACCCACCAAAAGGTGTTAAAGAATATGTACTTACTAAAGGTATCTTTCAGCGTGTATTACTTTACTGGTCACATTGGGATATGGATATGAGGCAAGATGTAAGTAATACAAGACTTGGAACTTTTTGGAAGAAGCCTGTCCAAACAGATTTAACTAAAGATGATATTTATGATTATTTTAAAAATACAGAAAAAAGAGTAAGAGATAGACTACTTAATCTTGCTGAAATATCATTTACAGTATGGGATGAAATGAGTCGTGATGAACAAGAAGAGATAGCACAACAGTATATGTGGGATATGTTTACTGCTGATGATGATTACCAAACTGCTCTCTATCAAGCATCCGATGAAATATTCGATTTACTTAGAAACATGTCAGCGAGTATGTCCGAGATTGTAGCATCATTTACTCCCGCAGTAGAGAACTATCTTGGTATTATATCCTTACACATGGCGGTATTAGACCAAAAATGGAAGATAACTGCTAAACATGTTGATATGGCATTTGATATATTAATAGACTTATTTAAAAATTTAATATCTTGGTTAGAAGATTCAGTAGAAATTGGCGGTAACAAAGGTAAAGAAAACAAAATCCATGAGGATATGATTAAGGTATACAATGAATGTACAGGCTATGAAATTGAAGGTCAAGGTGATGGTTGGAGAAGGCAAGCATCATTACACCATCTGTATATGTCTAATGTAGGAGTTTCAAAAGCAACGGTCAATAGGCACTTCAAAGATTATGCAAGTAAGTTGTTTAATCGTAAAAAGTCGGGTCAAAGAGTTTATCTCCGTAGAAAGGGTGCGAGTACCAATGAGTGATATATTAGCATTAGATATTGAAACGAGTAACTTCTCTTGGGAAATAGGTGGTTGGGATAAAACTGCCTCCTTTGACCCCTCAGTAGTTGCTACTTGGGATGGTGATGTAGGTACTATATATTGTAATAAAAGTTTAGATGTAGACGCTACAGTAAAGGCATTACATCCCCGTACACTTGGAGAAGATTTAGCAGACCATGTAGAGAAAGGTGGTAAAATCATAGGCCATAACATAAAAGGATTCGATTTACCTGTACTTAGAGATGCATTAGATTGTTGGACAGCCGGTGACTTGTTAGGTAAAAGTGATAGTATTATTGATACTAAGCATCTAGTACAAAGGGCGGCGGCAACTATTGGTAAAGTAGATACTTCTCTAGGAATATTAATAAAGACCACTTTAGAGGACAACAAGTTAATGAACAGTGAAGATGCACCTATAGCATGGAGAGCAGGACAATTCGACGATGTTGCTAAATATTGTTTGAGTGATGCACAACTTACATTCGATTTATATAAATTTGGAAAAAGTGAAGGTTATATTAAATCGAGAAATTTAAAGACAGGCGAAATAAATAAAATAGAGGTTGATTGGTAATGGCAGAAATAGATAACGGTAAAAGTAAAGCACAAATACACAACATAAGGGCGGCAAAGATTGTATCGGAAACGGTAAAATCTACACTCGGCCCTATGGGTATGGATAAATTAATGTTAGACGGTGGTGGTAATGTCATCGTAACAAACGATGGTGCTACTATCTTGCGTGAACTTGATGTATCTCATCCGGGTGGTAAGATGATTGTAGAAGTAGCAAAGACTCAAGAAAGTTTGTGTTACGACGGTACTACTAGTACAGTTATACTAGCCGGTCAATTGTTGGCTAACAGTGAGGCTTTGTTCGAGCGTGGACTACATCCAAATGTAATATGTCGTGGTTATCACGAAGCAACTCAAATGGCAATAAAATATCTTAACACTGATATTTCTCAATCTAGTAAGAAGAGAGAGGTATTAGTTTCAGTAGCAAAGACCGCTATCACAGGTAAGACACTAGAGAATGCAATAGATACTGTAGCGGAACTGTGTGTGGCCGCAGTAGAAACTGCCGGTGATGCTGAAAGTGTAAAGGTAGTATCATTCCCCGGTGGGTCACTTGATGACTCTTATCTGTATAACGGTGTTATAGTAAACAAGGACTATGTATTAGATGGTGATGCCGGTTATACAGATGTTCTACTTATCAATACAGGATTAGAGAATGAGAAAAATGAGGACAATGTACAAGTTCAACTTGATGCTAAGTCGTATCAAAGTTACAAGGCATCCGGTAAAACAAATCTTATTTCTCTTGCTAAGAATATAGTCGAAGCATTACCTAAAGGTGGTATAGTGTTTGTTCGTGATAAAGTAAATGACCATGTATGTGCATACCTAAAGAAGAATAATATCATGGTGGTTAGACATACACCGGAGTCTACTCTTAGAGCATTATCAAAGGTTACTGATAGTGTTGTATGTCAAACACCCGAAGAAATTGAATCATCAAGCAAGGCAACTATTTCAAGACAGAAACATAACGATGTTTGGTATTTGTTTGTATCTAGTGATAACAAACATAGAGAAGCATCATTAGTTCTTCGTGGCGCAACAAGCCATACACTTGATGAAGTAGAGAGAGGATTCGATGATGCGCTTGGTGTAGTATCTTTAGTGTTAAAGAATAACAACTTTGTCGTGGGCGGTGGTATCGCATACGCTCGTATGGCGGCACATTTGCGACAACATGCGGCTCAAATAGGGGGTAGAGCGCAGATGGCAATAGAAGCCTTCGCTGATGCTCTTGAGGTAATCCCTGCTACTATATCCGAGAATGCCGGACATGACCCACTAGATACCATACTCGCTATGCGACATGAAATACTGCGTGGTAATACTGAATATGGACCGGATGTAGAAGATGGGGGAGTTGTAGACTTAGCATCAAAGGGTGTCTTTGAGCCTACTGAACTTGTCCGTCAAGCAGTACTGAGTGCGAGTGAAGTCACTAACTCTATTCTAAGAATAGATGACATAGTAGCAAGAAGACCGTTGGAGTAAGCATGGGTCGTCTACTTGATAGGCTAAAGGTCAAGTGTAGAGCCTGTAGTCACAGGCATATAGCACGAAGATTATCGGCTCGTTATCTTGATGATGATAGAGAAAGAACTACTTTACTTCAATGTCGTAAGTGCGGTCATTTTTGGCAAGACTCGGCCATGAAATAAAATAACAGTGAAAGTATTATGAGAATAATTTTTACTACTATTTTTTGATTGAGGCTATACTCACTGTAAGCGAACAAAGGTTGGG
>UEXN01001256.1_pt1 | contig 21013 bp, 32 predicted proteins | sample 1796711 | NCBI WGS metagenome assembly UEXN01 (sample SAMEA4772470, study PRJEB27181) | metagenome | reverse complement strand
CACCGTCCATGATTGGTTGAGTAGCCGGAGCCATTTCTTTTATTTCTTCTAAAACTACTTCACCAATTCCTGTACCAAAAACTGCGGCGTTGATGAGACATTCTGCAACTGCTTTACGAACTTTACAAACTTCAAAGTCTTCAGTTAGTTTTTTTCGCAAGTACACCATGTCTTGTTTTTGCTGATCGTTTACGTCGTCTACAATGTCAAAAAACTTACCGCGACCAAACGTGGCTTCTTCTAGTTCTGCGACATTAGACTCTACAGCTTGTTGCAAAGCAGGTGAAATAATGCGAGAACGCTCTGAGCCTCGTTGAGAATCGTTTGGGTCCCACTGACCACGCCACAAACGATAGTACTCTTCAAAACGCTCTTCGTAGTTTGACTCGTAGTAATCTCGCCAATCTTCACACTTTGTCATTACCCACTCTTCCAAAGACTCTTGGATCATCAGTGGATCTGGGCTATAGATTTCATCTGCCATAGTATTTTCCTTAGATTATTGCTACGCTGTAACCAAGTGTAAAAAACACCACAGCAGAAATTGCGTAGATTCCGTATGTATTAAAAGGACGCCAAACACGTTTGGTACTCATAGCTTTTACTAGCTCATCTGGTAAAGAGTTCATCATTCTAGTAACCTGCTATTACGTCTAGTATTTCGTAGTCATCTGTTTCGTAGTCGTAGTCGTACGCTACTTGTGCCAACTGGTCAATGTACGCTAGTGCATCAACTAAGTCGTCGTGTGTTAACGTATCTGGAAACTGAAACAGTTGATCTAAGAATCTGCTGTTCCACTCACCTTTGTTTAAGTTAACGTACCCGTTTTCAAACCGTCCCTGTAAAGCCCACATAACCCTGTCAGTTTTCTTTCGGTTACCGTGGCTCAGTTCTTCTACCCTAAAAAATGTTCCGTACCGTTTCATTAGGTCTGTTAGAGGAGACATTACAGCTTGTTTGGCAATTCCTTTTTCAATACCAACACTGACGGGTCTGTAATCTCTAACGGCCTGAAATATCTTGGTGGCAGTCTCGTTAAGGCTCCACCGCCCATATATAATGTTATCAACGTACCAACCATCAGGACTAACTTTAACAACAGCGATTGCGGTTTCATCTAGTTTAGTATTCTTCGTTCGTTTTTTGTTTACGTCTTCAAAGCCTGCGAGGTCAACAGCTATGTAGTAGTCACCTTCGTCTGGTTCTTCGCCAAACTGGACCCAGTCCTCTTTGAACATTTCGGAGCCTCTTGCTTCAAACGAGGCCATGAACTCTTGTCGGAAGGCGTAACTCGACATGGACTTCTTTGCTGTATCAATTTCGTCAGGGTCGAGGATTGGGTTGTCATAACTGGTAAAGTGCCACCCCTTGTAAGTTTCATCGTCCCCTAACTCCGCTAACTTGTACAGTTCGTAGAAGTGGTTCCTGCCCATAGGAGTACCTATGAACATCGCTGAGCCTTTTTGGTCAGCTAGTGCTGGACGGAGGATCTGCTCCCATACGTCAGGCTTCATATCTGCGTACTCGTCCATCACGAGAAACTTCAAGGACACACCACGCATTGTCTCTGGCCTGTCGGCTCCTTTGAGACTAATCGTGGCCCCGTTGACCAGCCTGATCTGCAGGTTGTTAATGTGTGATCCTGCAATCACAGGGTGTCCTAGCTCCATCAAGGTTTGCCACATGATGTCACGGGCTTGTCCCTGAGTAGGCGCAACGTAAAACACTTGCCCTTTGTCGGACTGTAAGGCGTTGATAATCAACATCCAAGCTGCTAGTCTGGACTTCCCTGTCCGTCTTCCAGCAGCGACTACCTTGAACCTAACGGGATCAGAGTAGACTTCTTGCTGCCACGGTAGTAGCTGTACGTTTAAGTCAGTCACAAATTTTCCAACTCAAGTAAAAAGTTAGTACACCTGTTACTAGAGGCAGCAGCATTAAACAAATAACGCCTAAAACTGTAGTCACACAAAGTTTACGAGTGCTGGTGGTATTTCTAGTAAGTCAAACGTAACTACAAACTCCATGTCAGAAGACGCTTCTGTTTGTACCTTGACTACTTCACCTTCGTGGAGGACAAACATAGGACCGCCTCCTGCGTCTAGAGTTAGCCTGCTACCACCCGCTACGTTTTCCTCATCAAATATATCAACGCGATTACTTCCGTCAGACTCAACAAAATGCAAAGACGCATTTTTTGTGCTGCCAGCATGATTAGCAATAAAAACGTAGTAAATAATTACGTGGTAGCCTGTAGGCACAGTAAACAAAGTTGTTTCTGTTGCGTCAGTAAGTGCTACGTGCTTTGTGTACAACATCAGTAAGTCCAGATTACCGGAGCAGAACCCCGTGTGTCTACGTGAATAAAGTCACTAGCGACGCCAATCCCAGCGAAACCCATTGCTAAAGCTTCTCTTATAATCGTGTACCGTTGAGCAGAGTTAGTTATCTTTATGTCTGCTGCTATGCCTTGCGCGTGAGTTCCCGGTACATCTTTCTTTGCTTCTATAGGGTGCTGGGGTGACCTGTAGCCACTAGTGATAACAAAAGGAAAACCACAGTGATCTCTGAGTTTATCTACCTTTTCCATGAACTCAGGGTCCATCTGGTTTTCACCAGTATGTTGACAGTTGAACTCGTCTACTGTAAAGTGCTTCATTTCTTTTTAGTTGTTTTCTTCTTAGGCTTAGCCTCGTTCATTGTTTTAGCTGCCTTAGTAACATCGTTGTTGTACGCACGTTCACAGTGACCGTCATCAAACACAAAGTTAATTGATGAGTTCATCCACGCCCAAGCCTTAGACTTGTCCTTGAGCCTGTAGGAGCGTCCTGAGACGGACTCGTTAGCGTTGTCACCGAAGAAAACAGCTACGTTAACTAACTGAGAAGTAGCATCACCTACCCGTACAACGTAGTCCAGAGCTTCTTTCAGTGCTGTATCAACCTTATCCTGTGACATCAACTGCTTCTCCATCAATAGTTTCTCCCTCTTGAGGGCTTGTAAAAACTTCTGTAGCTCCAACGCCAGTAATGTTGATCTGTATTGCACTTCTCCCTGCATCTTTTACAACTTCCTTTTCAAATGCGCCTACTGGCAGAATACGATCCATTACTAGTTTCCACGCAGCAGCTTGATTCTTGTGGTCGTGGTCTAGTGCAGCTTCAAATATGGTTTCTAAAACTTTAGCTGACTTAGGACTAGCCAGCATACGGGCCTTGTACTCGTTAATTATTGCAGCGTCGCCCTTTGGACGACCTCGGATTCCTCTAGAACCCTTCTTTTTTGCTACAATTTCTCCTTTTTTTGGACGGCCACGGCCTCTCTTTGGCGGTTCTTGGGTGTCTTCGTCTGACATTATCCAGTACCTGTCTGTTTTACACGTTTTCGCATGAGTCCCCTAACTTAAGTATACAGATGAGGGGATCTATACGAACCCTTTACTAGTAATACTTAATATCTGAATATATTATATCATACTTTTATCTAGAAGTCAAGGATTATTTATGGTAATATTTCATAAGAATACTAATTACTTCTTTAGTTTTCACTCCATTTAGTCTCCTTAAGGCCGCCCAAGGAAACACGAGTTAAAACAAAGGGTTAGCCCCTATGTTAATTTAGGTATTATTACCCCTTTTTCTAAAATTACCCTCTTGCAAACTTGGGTGGCAACTACATAAGTTTTACACGCGCATCCCCCTCCCCCGGCCCCCAAGTTATCCACAGGTTTTACACAGGCCCCGAGTTATCCACAGGCCGCACACAGGTTATCCACAGGGTTACGGAAGGTAACACAGGTAACACAGCCAAGGTAACACAGGTAACACGAGTGTGTGAGGCAGTGAAGTACCCCTAAGCATCCCTCTGGACTACACCAGCATCCACCAGCACACACAGGACAAACCCCCTGCCAGACTCGCTTAGGCTTGTCAACTATTTATTGTTGGTAATATCCACACAAAAATAATTGTTGACATTCGTTTGGCTTAGGTGCAACCTAGATACATCGAATGCAATAACGCATTGATATTAAGTTAATAACGGAGTGTAAGTGATGGATATGACAGTTAACGAAGTAATCGTAATATCGAAGATTTTCTACGGCAAAGCTGGCGCCTTCCCTAACGATATGCCCTTTGACAAAGTAGTGAGCAGGATGCGAGACGAGAGCGAATTCCGATTCCAGATCGCCAGAGAAAAATGCAACCTTGGCGGATACACCAAAGATTACGACTCATTCACCGCATTTATGGCCGCGTAAAAAGAGGGTTGACTTTCTGATGGGCATCTATAAGGTGTCCATTGGTAAGATAACACACACACCAAACGAGGATAAACAAATGAACCGACCAACTTGTGACAACGACTGCACCCGCATGGGCTGGAAACAATTCTTTCTGTCGTCTATGTATGGCCACGAGCTAGACGTGTCAGTGCCACCGGATACCGATCTAGATGGTACATTCGTAGCATTCGACCACGACGAGCAGGAACTTATCAAAGTAAACGGCTGGCTGTTTGCGGCCACTGAAATCGAGGAATAAGAAGATGACTACATATAACGGATACGAATCTTACGACCATTGGAATACAGCTCTTTGGATCAACAACGAGGAAAGTTTCTGCAATATGTTGCAAAACAAAGTGGAACTAGCTGTGTACATGGTTTGTAGTAGACAGCAGGCCATCATTGAGTTGATCCGAGACTTGCCAGAGTTGACACCAGACGGCGCAGTGTGGCAAGCTGAAACAATTGAAGGCCTATTCGATGAAAACTATCAAGAACAGCTAAAGTACAGCTAAGGAGATAAACCATGCCAACGGAAAGAACCAAAAAGGAACTACTGCAAAGATTCAAAAAAGGGCGGTACGTGTTCAAAGCGCCGCCAGTTTGTCCTAACCTCTGGTCCGATTGGGATTGGTGTAGGTTCATAATGAGTTACAAAGGCTTCGGCGATGTAATCTTGAAAGATTTGGGGGGTTAAACTATGAGCGATATAGACACTAGAGAGGGTCACAGCTACCCTTGTCAAATCACTAATACTTATTACCCAGCGGAAGACGTGGCAACAGCGGTTTTTATTAGCCAGCACACAGAGCAGGAGAGCTGGGGTCTATATTTAGTAGGTGGTGACGCATTGGCGGTACTAGTTAATATTGACATAGATCACGCAAATGGCGAAGATTAGATTAAACCAGAGGATACTAAACTATGAATATTACAGAACATTTCTCAGCCTTGATTGCCGTGGTGGTTATTGTTATTCTACTCGGTATCGTAGGTGAGTTAGAACTTAAAGACATTGAATACATTGAACAAAACCAACAGGAGCAAAGACGATGAGCAAGATGCCGTGTAGTATTACTGACGACCCCCTTAACGACTACAGCCACTGGTACGAACGCACAGGGCCTTACGCACGCATACCGTACCTAAAGAATACGAGCATGTGTGAAGGGTGCTACCAGTTAGTTGATAAGGTAGATGAAGACACTGGTTACTGTTCCGAGTGCCAATCAGACCACGAAGAAGAGCAGTTTTACAAACACGTAGCAGATAACTGGGGAGTGGAGTTGTGAAAGAAACAGAGCAGGGAAACCTAAAACCTATGACGTACAGGCAAATCGCAGAGGTCTTGGGCATATCGCCCGAGTCCGTCCGTGCCATCGAGTTCAAGGCGCTACGGAAGCTACGCAGCCAAGGAAAACTTGACAAGTTCCGTGATATGTGTGACGGTACGTGGCGTGATGAAGATAAAGGCGTAGGGAGAAATACCAAATGACAACTACACGAGGTGAGATAGACCCACAGTACGAGATAATGCTCTCAGACATGGCCGAGTGGTCCCACTGGTCCGCTAGTGTGTACGAGGATGACGGGAGCAAACTACAGGACCACTACGCTTACTACCGTAAGTGGTCTTACAATAAGCTGGAGAGTGAGTGGGAGGGTTTCTTCGGGAGGGACTACAGCAATGCACTGTAAAGCGTGTGATTGTTTACTAGAAGAAGAAATAGATAACAACATGCAACTGTGCTTTGGTTGTAACTTCGTGGCTGTGGCGGCTCAAATGGGACTCGACGAGCTGATCGAAGTTGACCAAAGTAATTCAGGTAATATTTCACAGTACGGTATAAATCTTGAAGAAGTACAGCAGATCGCTGGTACAATATTAACGAAGGTTAGCAAGCAAGATGGTTAACCTTTTTGTTTAACAACCAAGGGACTAGAACTTATGAATACTATAGAAGGCGTAGTTGCGTTTAGTTACATAACAGAATACGAAATGTACAAAGGTCAAAGTACCGATAAATATTCTCTGACTATCACGTTGGACGACGACGTAGCTAATGATCTGTCATCGAAAGGTGTAAAGATCAGAGAGTACCAACCAGAGGACAAGGTATTTAAGCAGCGTAAATTCACCACTAAGTTTGACTTACGTGTCATCGACGCACACGACGACCCTTACTCTGGTGAAATACCCCGCAACTCCCGTGTCCGTTTGTTGTACAACCTCGGCCCAGCCGTAGGTGAACACGGCACTTCGACGTATCTCAACGCTATACGTGTAATCGAAGAAGCACCTCAAGAAGTCGCAGAAGGTGTGGACTTTTAACTGTGTCTAGTGGCTACCAACACAAGGAACCATGTCCTAAGTGCGGTAGTAAAGATAACGTGGCGGTCTACTCTAACGGTGGCCGCCACTGTTACACTCCGGGCTGTGGTTATCACGTACATGGAGTAAAAGGGGAGGAATCTCAAGTGCCTACACCCAGTAACTTACAGTTAGGCGGTGTGGTTGCTTCTATCCATGACCGGAAGCTATCGCTAAATACTGTGAAAAAATACCAAGTATCGGTGGACTATGCACCGGATGGTAAAATTGCCAAACATTTCTATCCGTATCACGATGTCAACACTGGCGAGATAGTCGCAACCAAGTGTCGCATCGTAAACACCAAGGACTTTCTCTGTACTGGTGACATGACTAACGTAGGGCTATTCGGTCAACGACAGTGTAGGGGTAAGGGTAAGTACATTACGATCACCGAAGGTGAGCTAGACGCCATGTCTGTGTACGAGATGTTTGGACAGAAGTGGGACGCAGTGTCCCTTCGGTCTGGGGCATCGAGTGCCGCCAAAGAGATCAAGGCACAACTAGAGTGGCTCGAAGGCTACGATAACGTGGTAATCTGCTTAGACCAAGACAAGGCAGGAGAGTTAGCCGCAGATCAGATCAAAGACTTGTTCAGTCCCAACAAACTTAAGATATGTAGGCTGCCCTTGAAGGACGCCAGCGAAATGTTGATGGCCAACAAGGTGCAGGAGTTTACACAGACTTGGTGGGACTCGAAGGTTTACAGACCAGATGGAATCGTCGCTGGTACAGATACGTGGAACGCCCTCGTAAACAAACGACAGATACAGAGTGTACCGTACCCTTGGGAGGGGTTGAACGATGTCACACGAGGCCACAGACCCTACGAACTTGTCACTATCACCAGCGGTAGTGGTATGGGAAAGTCCCAGTTTATCCGAGAACTTGAGTACGATCTGCTTCAACGCACAGACGCCAACATCGGTGTACTTGCACTGGAGGAAGATGTCGCAACGACAGCTCTGGGAATTATGTCGGTGGCATCCTCAAGGCGGCTCCACATGGAGGAAGACACGCCTGTTGATGAGCTTAGACCTCACTGGGAGGCAACGATGGGGTCTGGACGTTATTACCTGTTCGATCACTGGGGGTCAACGTCAGCTGATGAGCTTCTTTCAAGAGTACGGCACATGGCGAAGGCCTGCGACTGTAGATATATCGTACTCGACCACTTGTCAATCGTGGTTTCTTCTCAAGAGAACGGGGACGAACGGAAAGCTATAGACGAGATCATGACCAAGCTGCGAACACTGGTGGCAGAAACAGGTATCACCTTGTTCCTCGTGTCCCACTTACGGCGAGGCACGGGAACAGCCCACGAGGACGGTGGACGTATCAGTCTGCAGGACTTACGTGGGTCTCAGTCTATCGCCCAGTTATCTGATATAGTCATAGGCATGGAACGTAATCAACAGGCCGAAGACCCAGCCGTACGCAACACTACGTCTGTCAGGGTACTGAAGAATCGGTACGCCGGGGAGACAGGACCAGCGTGTTGGTTACGGTACGATAGATTCACAGGTCGTATCCACGAGTGCAGTAATCCTAACCCGAGGGAGACAGAGTTTTGAGCGACATAGAAAACCTTAAAAGCGCCTTGGTTAAGGCACAGCAAAGATATAGTGAAGCATATGATCGCTGGGATGCTAGTGATAATGGCGCTGGCCCGCCAAAGAATACAGACAGCGATAGAATCTTAGCTATGTTGGCGTTTGAAGAAAACCATCTTCCTTATGTTGAAACTACCGACGCTATTTTTTTAGTTAAAGGTAAGTACTATTACGTATCTACTACAGGTAAATGGCGAGTAAAAGGAAAACAAAAGTGGTACAGGAGCAAAGACGTTTACCAATTTATAGATATGTATGTAAATAGGAACCCAAATAGATGACTAACCTAGTCTTCTGTGACATTGAAACTGACGGACTAAACCCCAGCGTTATCTGGTGTGCTGTCTGCCGCCACAACGGAGAGAGCGAGGTAATATGTAATGAGCAAGATTTCAAACAGTATGTATCGCGTAAAGCGCCGGTTACGTTCGTATTCCACAACGGAACTGGCTTTGATGTTCCTGTGGTCGAGCGTCTTTGGGACTTTACTTTTGACAGGAGCATGGTCACTGATACTCTGATACTGTCACGCTTGGCTAACCCTAGTCGGTCTGGTGGACATTCCCTTCGGAACTGGGGCAACATTCTGGGCTTCCCCAAGGGCGACCACGAGGATTGGTCACAGCTTACACCAGAGATGATCGACTACTGTGTACGTGACGTAGAGCTGACAGAGGCTGTGTACAACAGGCTTCAACAGGAACTCGATGGGTTCTCAGAGGAGTGTATCGAACTAGAACACCACGTTCAGTACCTCATGCACCAACAAGAACGGAACGGATGGTTGCTCGACGAACGTCTGTGTCACATGCTTTGTGCTAAGTTCAAGGAGCGGATGAATGAAATTGAATATAATCTACAAGAGATTTTCCCGCCGATTGTTGAAGAGAGATGCTCAGAGAAAACTGGTAAGAGGCTCAAGGATAAAGTCACTGTATTCAACGTTGGGTCGCGTCAGCAAGTGGCCGACAGGCTTACATCTAAGGGTGCAGTTTGGACGAGCCTCACTCCGACAGGTAAGCCCGTTGTTGATGAGAAATCGCTCAAGGAGAATAATCATGTACCCGAAGCGTCTCAAGTCTTGGAGTACCTCTTACTACAGAAGCGATACGCACAAGTAAACTCGTGGCTGGAACACTTACAGGACGATGGCAGGGTCCACGGGCGTGTGATAAGTAACGGTGCTGTCACTGGACGTATGACACACCAGAGGCCCAACATGGCACAAGTTCCTTCGGCTAGTTCAGAGTACGGGGAAGAGTGCCGTAAGTGTTGGATCGTACCAGAAGGTTACAGGCTAGTAGGCTTTGACGCTAGCGGACTAGAACTACGGATGCTCGCTCATTACATGGGCGACGAGGAGTTTACAGATGCTCTGCTTGACGGAGACATTCACACCAGAAATCAACTTGCTGCGGGTCTTCAGACAAGATCTCAGGCAAAGACTTTCATATATGCTTTCCTGTACGGAGCCGGAGACGCTAAAATCGGAACCATCGTCGGAGGAACTGCATCAGATGGCAGAGTTCTTCGGCACCGCTTTCTTCGAAATACACCTGCTCTTGAAGCTCTACGAGACAGAGTTGGGCAAGCGTCTAGGCGAGGTTATCTACGAGGACTCGACGGACGAAGACTCTGGGTTCGATCCGAGCATAGTGCATTAAACACTTTACTACAGGCCGCAGGTGCTATCGTAATGAAACGAGCGTTGCTCCTTTTGAACGACGCCTCTACTAAACAGAATCTGAACTACCGCTTTATAGGAAACATACACGATGAGATTCAATCGGAGGTGGTTACAGAACAAGCAGAGATTTACGGGCAACTCGCAGTCGGCTGTCTCAAGGAGGCTGGCGTATCGTTTAACCTCAGATGTCCGTTGGACGGGGAGTTCAAAATTGGAACTACATGGGCAGATACACACTGAAGTAACACTGACTGACAGTGAGCGTCAGATAGCTGAGTTCGTAGCACAGCGTAGGTTTGATGGTGCTAGAGATAAAAACATTCACAACAACAGGAAGGGGCCGCAGTCAAACTACGAAACTGATCTCGAAGGTATGGCCTCTGAGCTGGCAGCAGCCAAGGCTCTGAACGTGTGGCCTGACTTAACTGAAGAGATTCAGGTGCATGATCTAACGTACAACGGAGTCACCATAGACGTCAAAGCTACCAAATACCACACAGGCAGACTAATAGCTGGCCTCCAAAAGAAAAACAAATCCTGTGATTACTACATGTTACTAGTGGGTGAGTGTCCGACTTATGATATAAAGGGTTTTGCGAAACGTGAAGACTTGTTGAGTGAAGATACAATAACAGATTTGGGTTGGGGTAAGTTACACGCTTTGACACAAGACAAACTAACATCGCTGTCTAACTTTCTAAAGGAGTTCCATGATGAGTGAGAAGATAACAGATACGAGTCGTTTGGGAGACATAGCTGAGTTCTATGTAACAACTTGGTTGTGGGACGAAGGTTACGAAGTCTTCCGTAACGCTGGATGCACCGGAGCTATCGACTTAGTTGCTCTCAGGAACGGGGTGCCTGTGTTCATTGATGTAAAATCTAAGAACACTGATACACGGTACGGCCACTCACGCACAGAAGAACAGAAACTGTTACGTGTACAGTTAGTAGAGTTCAACGGACAAACCCGTAAGTGTCGCTGGGTGGAGCATGAAGAATGAACATACACACACTGGTACAAGACATATACAAGACGGTGGCTGATAAAGAGCCAGCCGAAGGTGTTGATTTGTACGACGAGATAGAACAGTTCGGGGAAAACTGTAAGAGTCTGATGACTAGCCTGTTCACTGAGAAAAGGGACGGACGTACCCTGCGTATGTCCAACATCGGACGCAAGGATCGTTACTTGTGGAACGCAGTCAACAACCCAGACGTAGCAGAAGAACTGTCACCGAATACTTACGTCAAGTTTATGTACGGTCACTTGATCGAAGAGCTTCTGTTATTTTTAACAAAACTAGCGGGACACGAGGTTACTGATGAACAAAAGAAGTGTGAAGTTTCGGGTATTACAGGGTCTATGGACTGTAAAATTGACGGTGTCGTCACTGATGTTAAGTCTGTGTCCACTTTTGGGTTTAAGAAATTCAAGGACGGAAGTATGGCTCTTGACGACCCGTTTGGATACGTTGCTCAAATTAAGGGTTACGCACACTCAGAAGGAAGAGACAACCGTTTTGGTTGGTTAGCTATGGACAAGCAGAACGGACACCTGACGTACTTGATGTACGACACAGAGGACACGAAGGCTTTCGTTCACAACACAATCTCTTACGACATCGAAGAACGTATCGAACACATCAAAGAGGTTGTGCAGCAAGAAGAACCACCCGAGCATTGTTACGAAGCTGTCGCAGACGGTAAAAGCGGTAACAAAAAACTGGCAGTAGGCTGTTCGTACTGCTCTTACAAAAAAGTTTGTTGGCCCGACGTTCGAGGTTTTGCCTACGCTAACGGCCCACGCTACTTAGTGGAGGTGGCCAATGAGCCGCAAGTTCCAGAAATCGAACTTAGGTAAGTACAGATCAGGATTTGAAAAAGATGTCGCACAACAGCTACAACCATTTGGTTTTACGTACGAGTCGTGTCAGGTTCCATATAGGATCGAGCGAAAGTACACCCCAGATTTTGTGTACGAGAGACAAGGCGTTACTTATTACATCGAATGTAAAGGATACTTTAGAGCAGGAGACACCCAGAAGTACCGCTCAATCTCTAACTGCCTTGGAAGCAATCAAGAACTTATCTTCGTACTTATGAAGCCTAACCAAAAAGTGAGTAAAAGTACCAGAAATACTATGGCTCAGTGGTGTGACAAAAATAACATAAAATGGTACGATACTAGTACGCTCAAGGAATTAGTCGATTATGTCTCTGACACTAGAAGAAACTAAAGAGCGGTTGTTGCGGCTGTACGACCCCGACGATCTTCTAGAAGCCCTACAAATATCAGCAGAAGAAATACTAGACCGCTTTGAAGACAAGCTCATTAAACGCCTAGAGTTCTTTTACGAAGAATTTCAAGAGCAAGAGAAGGAACACGATGAAGATGAGTATTGATGAAGCAACGCCCGAGGAGTGGAACACGTCCAGTAAAACAACGTACAATAAGCTGTACCACCCTCAAGATGTCAACAACCCCGTCACCCAGCCAGACCACTACAACCGTGGGGCTATCGAAGCCATCGAAGCTATCAAGGCTTCTATGCACCCACAAGAATACAAGGGTTACCTCAAAGGTAACTGCTTGAAGTACCTCTGGCGCTACGAATACAAGAACGGTTTAGAAGACCTCAAGAAAGCCAAGGTCTACTTAGAGTGGTTGATAAAAGAGGTAGCTTCGTGAAGATAGTTGAGGGTAACTTCGGAAAAAAAGAGGAAGATATTTCTACGTCTGAGTTCCTCTCGGTCTTTTCAGTTAAGGCGCTTGAGTACGAACAGGAAGGAAAAGAAGTTAAGGTAGCTGTCGTAATGTACAAAGACGGTGAGGTGTTTGAAGTAGCTTCTAACGAGCAGTACCCTGATGGGGTGTATATGCTTCTAAACATGGCAGCACACGCGATAATAAACGAGACACTAGGAATAACAGGAGTAATAGATTAGATGGATGCTTACCAACAGTATATACACAAGTCACGTTACGCACGTTACAACGCAGAAGAGCAACGACGTGAGACTTGGGAGGAGACAGTTAATCGTTATGTTAACTACTGGGTAGACAAAGCAGACTTAAATGACTTTGAAGTATCTGACATCTTCAAGGCTATATATGATTTAGACGTTATGCCTAGCATGAGAGCGTTGATGACAGCAGGAGAAGCACTAGACCGTGACAACGTAGCAGGGTTTAACTGTAGCTACCTACCTATAGACCACCCTAAAGCATTCGATGAGATGATGTACGTACTCATGTGTGGTACTGGTGTAGGCTTCAGTGTTGAGCGACAGTACATAGCCAAGCTGCCTGAAGTTGCGGAGAAGTTCCATGAAACAGACACAGTTATTAATGTTGCAGATTCGAAAATCGGATGGGCGAAATCGTTTAGGGAGTTGGTATCACTTCTTTATTCAGGTCAAATTCCCCAATGGGACGTTAGCCGAGTACGACCTGCGGGTGCCACACTTAAAACTTTTGGAGGTCGTGCAAGTGGTTCAGAACCTCTCGTCGAATTATTCAAGTTCACGTCCGGGTTGTTTCAAGGATCTGCTGGACGAAAACTTACGTCACTTGAATGCCACGATCTTTGCTGCAAGATCGCACAAGTCGTAGTAGTAGGAGGAGTAAGACGATCAGCACTAATATCACTGTCTAACCTGTCAGACGACAGACTACGTAGGGCCAAGACAGGTGAGTGGTATCATGCTAACCCACAACGTGCATTGTCTAACAACTCTGCTTGCTACACAGAGAAGCCTGACTTTATTGCTTACCTAGAAGAATGGAAAAGTTTATATGAATCCTATTCAGGAGAACGAGGTTTCTTCAGCAGAATTGCTAGTCAAAAGCAAGCTGAAAAGAATGGCAGACGAGATGCTACCTACGCTTTTGGAACTAATCCATGTAGTGAGATCATCCTCAGACCCAACCAGTTCTGCAATCTATCAGAGGTTGTTGTCAGGCCAGACGATACGCTCTCTAGCCTCAAACGAAAGGTACGCATTGCGGCTATCCTTGGAACTCTACAAGCTACCCTTACAGACTTCAGATACTTAAGGAATATATGGAAGACAAACACAGAGGAAGAAGCTTTACTAGGTGTATCACTAACAGGTATCATGGATCACCATTTACTATCAGGACGAGGTGACAATGCAAAGCTTAAGAAGTGGCTCACAGAGATGCGAGAAGAAGCAATTGAGACTAACAAGCGGTGGGCTGAGAGACTTAACATTAATCCCTCTACAGCAATTACTGCAATTAAGCCTAGCGGTACTGTTAGCCAGTTGGTTGACAGTGCTAGTGGGATCCATCCTCGTTATAGCGAGCAGTATATACGAACAGTACGAGCAGATTCTCGTGACCCTCTTTGTGCTGTCCTAGAAGCTGCTGGTGTCCCTGTAGAGACAGATGTACACAACGCTAGTACCAAGGTATTCAGCTTCCCTATCGCCTCACCAGAGGGTGCTGTGACAGCCTCAGCTATGGGTGCGATAGAACAGTTAGATTTGTGGGAGTTGTATCAGGACTACTGGTGTGAGCATAAGCCGTCGATGACGTGCTACTACCGTGACCACGAGTTCCTTGAGGTAGGACAGTGGCTATGGAACAAGTTCGATAAGGTATCAGGCGTTAGCTTCTTGCCCTACTCAGACCATGTATTCCAACAGGCACCTTATCAGCCCATTGATAAGAAAACCTACAAGGAAGCAGTAAAGAACTTCCCCACTGAGATCAACTGGGACATCAACGAGGAGTCTGATATGACTGAAGGTAGTCAGGAGCTAGCTTGCACAGGTAACAACTGTGAGATTTAGCATTGCACTAGTTGTACTAATGTTATTACCTGCGTGTACTGTAGTGTGTACCTCTGAGCCTGAATGGAGGTGGCCTCAAGACATAAAGAAGATAGAGTAACCTCTGTCGTTACCGCCTACGTCCTCTGGCTTCTCTTTAGGGTCATGGGACGTGGGTATCCCTTCCTTCTGCATCTTCTTGATGCGATCTTTAGAACGCTCACACATACTGTGATAAGCGAGAGATGTGTACGATACAGTGTGGTCTTTGTCTTTCATTGTTACTCCTTAGTTAAATTCTTCGTCCAAGAAAGGCTGGGCTACACGCATAAACGGCAACCATCGTATTCCTCGGCCCTCAAAAATTACTTCTTCTAAGTCATCTTCTCCGGTTACTAAACCCATTAAGTCTTCAACGATGTCTATTGACCCTGAAACTGGTGCAGGCACAACACTTAACAACAAAGGTATTGCGTCTTTCTCTGCAAGTTTGTTGAGGTTGTAAGTACTAAGGGTATTTACAGACACTAAACTCAGAGCAAAGTCTGTAGCGTACTTTTGCATGTGGTCCATTTCAAACGCTTCTCTCTTCATTACTGGCTGACGTAGTTCGTTTAACAGAACGTTACCACCACCAACAATAGTTAAGTAAGCAAGTGCGTTCTTCACAGCCTCTGCTTTTTTCTTGTTGTCCTTGTTCTTTACACCTTCTTTGTAAGTGTTGTACACCAAGTTTTCTATTTGTTGAATCTGCTTTAAACCAAACGTACGGAGCATGTACAAAATTCTACCGTTTGGATTAGATAAGTACCATCTAGGCATCTGGGCTAAATCAGAAGGCTGTATTCTAGCAAGCTCTGCAGCCGCTAGCTCTTTGACCCTTTGTGTTTTCTTGTTGGCTAACAAGTCACGCTTGAGTAGGCGCATTTCAGTAGGACCAAACAACCAAGAAAACTCAGTGTCCAAAGTACCGTCTAGTATTTTTTGCTTTGCTCTGTTCACAGCAGCAGTTAACGAAACGTTCTTACCGGCCATGTCTGCTGCTTGAAAGCCAGACGCTTTGAACGTAACTTCAGACATGTCGTTAAATCTTCGGTTCCACTTAGTAGCGCCTTCTCTTAAAAATTCTCCGGTTGCTTGCTTCGCTAAACCAACATCTGCAGTGTTAACTGTTTGTCCTCTTCTACTAAGAAAAGAAACAACAGCATCAGCGGTGTTACTAGCTCCGTAGTTGACTACAGAATTACCGAGGTCGCCTAAGTTTAAAAAAGCAGAGTAAGGGTTTCCAATAGTACCCACGTACCCTAGTTTTCTAACGTTAGCTATCCAAGTGTTTGGGCCTCTACTTCCGTCAACAATTAAAGCACTAAGCAGTTCATCAGCAACTTTTCTTGTCTCATCTTGCGCGCCTTCTTTCTTCAGCGTTTCTTTTAGTTCTTGAAACGAATACCGACCGTCAGCTAACTCTTCTTGAATGTTACGTTCAGTAATTGTAGCTTTTTGTTTTAATCTGTTACTTGCGTTCTGGATACCAAAAGTACGGTGCATCTCAATCGTTGCAGCATCCCTAGTCATTTTATCTTTTAAAACAACAAGAGGGTTTTCGTACAACTCTTTAGCTTCGGTAGCACTCAAATAACCACGAGTTCTTTCTTGTAAGTTTTCATCTGCGGATCGTTTAGAAAACGCACGACGCATACGAATACTAGGTTTTTCTGGCGTCAACGAACGAGAAGGTACGTACAAATCATCTTCAGGCAAATCACGCCACACGTACGTACGGTAGTCGTTCTCCTGCGCGCGTCGGATTTTCATCAACGCTTCGTACCCTTCTAAACCTCTCTCACTAATGCTTTCTTTAAACAACTCAAACTGTTGTTGTCGAACCTCTGGTTTGAGGTTAGCGTTAGAAAAGTTGGAAATAGTCTTTTTTAGCACGCCCGTTGAATCGTTCTCAAGTTCTCTAGCAAAAGCAATAACAGGTCTACTGTTAAATACTTCCTCAAAGGACTGTTGCTGTTGTGCCATTTTGGTAGCCAGCCTTTGCACGTTTCCACCAAAGGTGTCACCTACTCGTTCTCTTGCAACGTTAACAAGAGGACGCATTTTGTCTTCGTAAAAATTACTTACAAAATTTCTTTTTCTAGCAGCAATAGCTTCAGGAGTAAACCCTGATTTGCCTGCGTTGAGTTTAACTCTGTTTCTAACGTCATCGATATTTTGACCACGGTAGTCTAGAGATGAACGCTTGCCACCTTTAGCCATTTCACTACGTATTATTGAACCTACGTTTACACCTGTTTCTTCAGCAGCTTGTCGGTAAGCCAATCCCAACGCAGGACCAGACAGCATCTCGCCTGTTGTGTTGTAGTGATTAAGAGCAATACGATCCATTACAGGTTGTACTTCGTTTATAACGTCTGTGGTTGCTGTTTCTCCGCGTCCTGTAGCTACTGCTCTAACCCGTTGGGTTTCTTGTGTGGCAGCTTCTGTTAGTTCTTTTTGTACTTTTTCTATTCGACCTACAGAACGGCCAGCTACTCCGCCAAGACCGCCAGCTGCTAACGAAATACCCATAACTAACGGGTTCTGAAAAGTTTCTGCAACAGCTTCTGCTCTTTGTTGTGCAGACCCCTCAGATTCCATGAAGGTGTAAGTACCTATTTCAGTACTTGTCAAACCACCCTGTCTGGCAAAACCACCAAGAAATGTTTTACCAACTCCTAGTGTTTTTGCTAACATGGCAGAAGGCATAACACCGCCAGCAACACGCAACGTTAAATTAAGTTGAGGGTTAGCCTCCGCAAAACTTTCCTCGTAGTTTCTGTACATATCTAGCGTTGCTTGATAAGGTACTCCTGTAATTTTAGAGTTAATGTACGAAGCTACTTCTTCACCTACTACACCAGCAGTAAGACCTTCTGTTAAAGCTAGGGAAGCGCCAACTACATCGTCTGTAATCCCCTCAAAGTTTCTGATTTCTTGATCTATTTCAAGTTTAAAGTTTAATGCTTTATCTAAAGTTTCTTGATCTAACTCTTTTTCTGCGCGGTTAATTATGTCAGTTAGCTGCTTAGACTGCTCTACTTTTTTGTTGTACGCTTGACGTTCTTCTGTTTCGGTTGAAACAATTTTTTCAGAGAAGCCTTTAGTTTTTTCAGCAGGCGTCTCTAACTCTTCTGAAAGAGACAGAATGAATCCCTGCGCTTTGTCCGCAGTTTCCTGATCGCCTTGGTCTAAAGCGTCTTGCTTTATCTGTAAGAGTTGCGTTAGTTTTTTATAGCTCACTTGTTTTTGTTCTCTTCAATAAAAGAATCTACTACTTTTTCTGACGAGACTCTGTCTTTATCTGTTGTACCAGCAGGTGTTTCCCCGCCTGAGTCTCCCATTTCAAGAATGTTTGAATCTTCTTGGTACGAAGATAGTAAACGAAAACCATCTTCTACTCGCCCTGTTGTTTGTGCCTGTTGAGCAGCCTTTAATCCTAACTGTGCAGCTAGACTTTTTATCTGTGCTAACTCTTTTTCTTTGTTAGGCCTTAAGCCCTTTACTTCCATGATACGTTGTTCGGCTGCTTTAGAAAATATAGTTGCCATCTGTGCAGACGGAAGTTCTCCTGCCGTGGACTTAGCTTGTAGCATTTTTACAACAGTAGTATTTTTGTTTTTATTATCCGGAAGTGCCTTAATCATTTCTATATCTGAGTCAGACAAACCTAGTTCTTCTAGTTTTTCGTCAGTGTACGTAAAATTACTTAATAGTAAGTTGTCTTTAGCCTCTGCCACGCGAGAGTTGTTAAGTATTTGCTGATCCGAAACGTTTTTCCATACATCTTCTTTACCGGGATTTTGAGCAAGCCACGACTCTTTAACCTCCTCGCCTCCTCTTACGTAAGCTGCTGTGGCACTTCTGTTTAAACCTTCTAACGTTGCTTTTTCTCTGTTAGCTTGGCGAATAACATCATCAGCAAGGTACTGTTCATACCGCTCTACTGCAAGTTCTCTGTTTATATCTCTTATGTCTGAATCAGCCTGCCAGTTATCAAACCATTCGCTAAAACGTGCCTTTTCTCTTTCAGCAGCGTCTTTTGCACGTTGTTGTGATTCAAGAGTAGCTTCTAAACCTGCACTAAAACCTTCAAGTTGTTGTTGTTGTGAGAAAGGTAAATTACGAGCGGCAGATAGTAGCTCTTTTTCTAGAGCAGCACGTCGAATAGATACAGTGCTGGGATCTGCGTTAGGATCAGACATTAATTCTCTTAGTTCAGACTGAATACGAGTAACTTCTGATACAGCCTCTTGATCTACGGCTCCTCTGGAAGTTGCCCCTGCTTCAGAAGCAGTACGAAGAATATCTTCAGGGTCTACGCCTAAAGCTTGCATACTACCTGAATATTCTTTCAGTATTTCTGGAGTAATTTCGCCAGCTTCGGCCATCCTTTGTAAAGCAAGGGTTCCGCCTAAAATACCTTTTTGTCTGGTTTCCCTTTCTTGTTGCATACGCATGATGACGGGAGCTTGACCCACCCCACGCGCAGCCTCAAACAAACCTTGCTGGTAAGTAGGCTGGAGCAACCCTTGTAAAAACGCTTGTGAAAACTTAGCCATTAGGTAGTACTCCCAGTATTAGCAATCATTGAAAAAGCTCAAACAACGAACCGATACCAGTTCCGATACCACCGCCGTCCATAGCTATTGGACTAAACAGACCGCCCAAAAGACCAGAACCAATGTTACCCAGCAAGTTAGCTCGTGCTTGTTCAGCAATCAACCTAGCGTCTAGACCAGTCATCTGAGTCTCACCGTACTGACCAGCACCGAACAACTGGGCTTGCTGTTGCAACTCCGGGAACAACTGAGATGCTTGTTGTACGTTCAGCATCTGGCTTTGCGGCACGTAAGAAGCGCCTAAGAACTTAGAACCTAGAGTAGCCTGTTGTGCTTGCTCTGCTTGTGCTTGCTGTATAGCCATCAGAGAAGCCCTGTTTCTAGCTTCTTCTTGAGCCTGTGCTAGAGCCAACTGCTCAGGCGTACCACCAAACATTGACGTACGTACACCCAGACGGCCTTGGCTAGCAAGTCTTTCTTCTAATGCAAGACGCTGACGTTCTTCTTCAGCGAGTTGTGTTGCGCGAATACGGTTAAATACTTCCTGTTCACGCGGTGCTGTGGGCATCATAGCCTGACCAAAGAACTGCTCAGCGCCACCCATCAGGCCTGTCTGTAGTGCCTGCTCTTCAGGAGATACAGCTAGCTCTACGCCTGTCCCAGTAACAGCACCTGTAGTTGGGTCTATCTGTGGTGTAACACCGAACCTACCACCGGTAGCTGAAGTGACAGTAAAAGGCTTAAACTGCGAAAGTTCTAAAGCCTGTTCAGCCATTTCCAACGAACCGGGGATGCGTTGAGCGTCTGCTCCTTCACCTACAGTAGTCCCTAGTACAGCCTGCTCACCTATATCTTCAAGACGGTCGTAGGCTCCTTTAGTAAGAAGACCAGCGCCTGCTGTAGCTCCTACGCCTAAAAGCGGTCCTAGAAGATCTTCTACAAAATCGACCATTATTCTGTCCCTCTTACATTACTATTATTCATATTGTTTTACCTACTAATGCTAATACATTCATTTCTTGTAGGGATATAGAGCTACCGTTTACTTCTGTTTGTAACCCCACAGAAACTACAGAGCCATTACCCGTACAATTTAAAGACTTTCTGCTAATTAGATCGCCAAGAGTAAACTCAACAGCCGTGTACTCTGATACGCCATAAAATCCCGGCGTTGACGTGCCAACTCTAAAGCGTGACGTATTAGCCTGAATTGAAAAGTCGTACGTCCAACTCAGGATAATGTCTGCGTCGTTACCGCCAATGATTGTAGGCCGTATCTTTTTGAGCAGTTTTAGTTTCGACGGGTCACCAAACGTCAAACCCGGACTTGTGTACCGAAAAATGTAAGATGAGTTGTTGTCGTCGAACCCTTCGTAAGTACCGATGCCGTCCACAGTACCAATGTAAATGTCACCGTTGCGGTCTCTAGCAAAACTCTTGAAGTTAACACTAGGCCACTTAGTTACACGGAACGCTCCGTTTTCCAAACGACCTCTTAGGTCAAAACAATATATAAGGCTACTGTCAGGCAGTCCTAGTAAGTAAAAATAGTTTTCAGGACTGTACACAGACGTAGCTGGACTAGTCTTAGCTTTTATCTTTGCAATCAAATCTTGTTTGACGTTACGACTAGCGTCTGTTACAGG
>UEXN01001254.1_pt1 | contig 21027 bp, 22 predicted proteins | sample 1796711 | NCBI WGS metagenome assembly UEXN01 (sample SAMEA4772470, study PRJEB27181) | metagenome | reverse complement strand
GTCGTATCATTCATGACACGTTATGGTTATGTCGAGCTATCAAACACAGCAAGTTCACTAGGCAACGCAGGCGATTATGTCGGCGAAGTTGCAATGTCAAACATCGCATTCTCATAAGTCTAACTTACGAGATTATAATAGAAACAGGGCCTTCGGGTCCTGTTTTTTTGGTAAATACACTACTAGCGCAAAGTTAGTTTATGGGGACACCACCCCGTACCTAGGAGAACTAGGATTGGACTTCTTGAAGGAGAAAACAAATGGGTAGACCACTAAGAAGAGCAGAAACAGTAGATGGTAACTTCCACACTGGTGCAATTGGCGCAAGTTCAGGGACAGGTCAGCAGATCACAATGCAGGCATTCGTTGACGGTGGCAGTGCAAACGTTACTACAGAAGTAATTCAAAAAGGCACTAAAAAGTTTCGCGTCACTACAAGTGATGGCACACAAACTTGTCAGTTAGTTGCAGTAGCAAGTGGCTCACTTGCAGCAGGTCAGTGTTCACTAGTCGCAACAGACAGTGAAAGTAACACAGCATATGTAACTAAACTTACACAAAACTATGTAACATTAACAAACATTGATAGTACACAGTTCGCAACAGGCGATCGCGCACAGTGGGTCGATGACCAAACAAGTGCAGTAGAAAATGTAAGTGTTCAAATTGTAACAGCATAATTTTGCTATTGACTAAACTAAAAGGTTACAGTATAATACACTGTAACTTTTTTTTTGACATGATTGAATTTGCATTTATATTGGGTAATGGCGTAACACGTTTAGAAGTAGTTCCAGAGGAACTATTAAAGCGAGGGAAAGTCTATGGCTGTAATAGAATATATGAGGAGTTTGAACCCACTGTACTAGTAAGCACAGATCGAGGTATGTCACATGAAATACAACAAAATGGGTATAGTAAAAGACGCCAGCACTACTCACGCAAACAGTATATTATAGAACACAGTGGTGCTAGGATATTACCACAATTAATACATAATTTTAGCAGTGGGCCTGCTGCGTGTGGACTTGCTTGTTTGACTGACGCAGAGTATATTTTTTTAATAGGATTCGATCTTAAAGGACAACATAACTTTATAAACAATATATACGCTGGTACTGAACATTACAAGAGTAAAGAAAGTGCGCCAACATATTGGGGCAGTTGGGAGACACAAATTAGTACATTGCTTACAAAATTTCCCTATAAAAACATAGTGCATGTTAATCCATTGCATGAGTTTACTAGTATTAGATGGATGCAACATAATAATTTTAGAACCATGTATTTGACTGAGTTCTCACAAGTGATAAATAATCTATAAGCAGGAATTTATACAATGAGTCAAACAAAAAGAATCGGTGGAGCATATACAATTACTGCCAGCGGTGGTACTACCATCGACAGTGCATTAGTTGTTACTGGTAACTTAACAGTTAGCGGCACAACCACAACTGTATCAACAACCAATGCGGCTATTAAAGATAACATTGTTGTTTACAATGATGGTGAGTCAGGTGCAGGTGTTAGTGGCGGTGCAGGCAAATCTGGTATTGAAATTGATCGTGGTAGCGTTGCAAATGCACAGTTTGTTTTTGATGAAGCAGATGATAAATTTAAAATAAGTTTAGATGCAGGCTCTTCATTCACAAACATAATGGTTACTAGTAGTTCAGGATCAACAGTAGTTGTAGATGATACTAGTCCACAACTTGGTGGAGATTTAGAAACTAACGGATTTAATATCGTTAGTGCAGTAAGCAATGAAGATATTCAGTTGGTACCAAGTGGAACTGGCAAAGTAACAGTTGCAAGTGCGCTTAAATTAAATGATCAGTCAGTTGTCCCTAGCAGTGTAACAGGTGCAACATTGCTGTATGCAGACACAGCGGCTGGTGGTGGCACAGGCGTGTACTTTGTAGATGGCAGTACTAGTGACGAACTTGTAAGTAAATCTAAAGCCATCGTATACGGATTAATTTTTTAAAGGAACTAATAAATGGCGATCACACAAGCAGGCGCAGTAGGCACAAGCGCAACAACAGTATACACAAGTAGCGGCACAACTGCTATTACTTGTATGTTTTTTATGAATGAAAACGGCACTGCTAGAACAATGGATGTTCATGTTGTACAAAGCGGTGCTAGTGCCGCAACAACAAATAAAATTGTTAAAACAATTACCATTGACCCAGCTGATACTTATGTTGTTAATCTTGAAAAACTAGTACTATCCAACGGTGATACAATTCAATGTATTGCTAGTGCAGGATCTAGTATTATGCCAACAGTTAGTTCGGTAACAATCTAATGGCTGGCTTTGTAAAAACAAAAGGCAGAGCTGATGGTGGTGATACTATTAAAGCAAAAGATGAAGGCGGTTTAGAGATTCCAGCAGGAACAACTGCACTTAGGCCCTCAGCCGCAAAAAAAGGCGACTTACGATTTAACACTAGTGTAGATAAAATGGAATACTTTGACGGCAGTTCTTTTGTTCAGTTCAGTAAAGAAGGCAACGTTGCTATTACGCAAGATAGTTTCACTGGTAATGGATCAACAACTGCATTTACAATGAGTCAAGCAGTGACAAGCAATCAGCCCCAACGTGTTATTGTTGCTGTAGGTAACGTTTTCCAAAATCCAGCCACTGCTTATACACTAAATGGTACAACTATTACATTCACAAGTGCTCCTGGGGGCAGTGAAAGTGTAGTTGTTATTCATGGAACCGACAGTACTACACACTAAGCATAAATACACTTAATAAACCCTGTCACCTCGGACGTTAGTAGGTGATCGCAGGATAGCGGAGTGTAGGTATGGCTATAAGTCGTATTGGGGGCAAGGCCCTCAAAGCAAATTTAGAACGAGATAGCAATTTATCGTTTAACACTACAACTCTCGTAGTAGACTACTCCAATGGTCGCATTGGTATAGGAACAGCAAGTCCTTCAAGCACATTAAATGTCGTAGGCAATACTGCTATTACTAGTGGTACGCTTGCTCTCGATCAAATTACTATTGCAGGTAATAAGATTGAAAGCACAGTAAGTAATGCTAACCTTACACTGGATGCAAACGGCACTGGTACTGTTGATATTAGAGCAAACACTACTATTGACGGAAGTTTAACAATAAGCGGGGCAACAATAAGCAGCATACTTGACGAAGACAACCTGGGCAGCGATAGTGCAACTGCATTAGCAACACAACAAAGTATTAAAGCATATGTTGATGCATCATCAACACCTACTGGAATGCAAGTTGAATTATCTACACCTACAGATGGAAGTCTTACAACAGATGCAATGTTCAAAGGGTTTACTTCTACAACAAAAGTTACAAATGCTATTGATAGCATAAATGAAGCATTGCAGAACGTACTTAATAGCACTGCAGTAAGTAACGTTGCATTTACTAGTGATGTCACAGCAGGTGGCGCAGGCACGGCAGCAACGCTTACTATTACTGCAGACGGCAATCCAAACAGATACACAGTAAACTGGGGTGATGGAACAACAGATAGCAGTCTGACAGATAGTACACCTACACATACATATAGTTCTAATACTGGTAGCCCATTTGATGTTAGTGTTACAGCATTTAATGCAAGTGGTAGTGGTGATGGTAGCACTGAAACAACCACGAGAACAGATTACATCACAATATACACAGCAAATCCTGTTGCACAGTTTGACTTGTTTAGAGCAAGTTCGGGCGGTAGTGCATTGACTGGTAATGACTTATACGTCATTGAAGGTCAGAGTTTGTATATGGCAAACACAACCACAAACATGGGCGGCGCTACAGCAAACTGGACTATGAACTGGGGCGATGGAACCAGTGCCGATACTATAGCAAGCATTAGTGCAGCAGGTGGTACTAGTGGCGCAAGATTACAGCATACTTGGGGAAGCAGTACAGATAGTGGCACAGGCAGAGATACATTTACACTTACACTAGCAGGACATCAAACAGCAAATCCTGCAATACTTCCTGTTACAGGTACACAACTTGTAAAAGTTTATGATAGTGCAATTGCTGCACCTAATGCACTAAGCACCAAAACATTACCTAATGTAACAAGCACAGGTACAAGTCCTAAACTTGCACACGGATTTACAGATCGCACTGGCGGTGCAGTACTAGCAGCAGGTGCAGATGTAAATCGTGTTACAAGTGGAACTGCAGTAGCAGGACCTATAACAACGTTTGCTTATAGAGCAGACAGCGGTACACTCACTGCAAATATTAACGGCAGTGCAGATGGAGCAAAAGCATTTTCAGCAAATGATGACAGTGGTACTTACACAAGCCTAATTATTGATAGCGAAAGTGATTATAATTTACTTGATGCAGGCGGTAGCACTGTTAGTTTTGCAAGCAGTATATATCATCCTGCACTGTACAAGGGATTCAAAGCAAGAATTAGTAAAGCAGTAAGCGGACTAAGCGTAGGCTTAAACAGCATGCAACTTATTCATAGCACCACAGGCAATAGCAGTAAAGTAGAATTTGTAAAAGATGATCTTACTGCAGTACCGGCTGTTAGTGCAGCAGGCACACTAAGTGAAAGCACTGCTGGAACAAAGCGTTTTATATCAGGTATTCCTTATTACAATACTGGTAGTCCAGCCCTTACACTAACTGGTGCTCAGTTTACAAATCTTGTAGGACAAGCATATACAAACCAAAGTAATATTGTAGAAATTGACAGCGACAGTAATCAAGAAGGCACAAGCAGTGCAGCGTTTACTGGGCAAAATTATACCTATGCTAATATTGATGGAAGCACCACAATGCTATCAAGTGGAGTACCAAAAGCGAATACTGGCACAAGCAGTGCATATGCAATTGGTAACTTGGTTATACCTATTACATCAAGCAGTGTGCGCACAGTTGATACAGCGCATATCCGTGCAAGAAATGTTAACGGTGCAAGCGGGTACACTGATATTACAGGCAATATACAAGTACATACAGCGGCACAAAGTGGCATTAGTGAAATTGCAATTGCAGTAGCAGATGCACTTGGAGCAACCTACGATGATGATGGAAAACGTATTTTTGATCTAAGTGCAGCAACTACAAATACTCCTGCATATTCAGGAAGTTCAAACTTTTACACAAACAGTTTATATACAGAAGCAAGTGATCCTGGCGTAGCAGGTACAAAAGAAGCAACTGTGAGACTTGGTGTAATCAAGCATGATGTTACAAACTACTCAAGCGGTTACTTCCCTGCAGGTCCAAACAGAAGTGGTGACACAGGCACACAGTACTTTACTTTTGCATTCCGAAGAACTGGGGTTGCTAACTTTGATATTAATATTACAAGTGCAGGAGTCACAGGTGTGTTTATTGCAGCACCAGGCACAGGCATAGACGACAGTAGTGGACTGAACGGCTGGTTAGATTGCAGTACAACTTACGGCGGTAGTGGACAGCCAGGCAGTGATACAGGTAATGGTGGTAACGGCAGTAATGGTTGCGCATTTACATCAGGAGATAGAATAGCAGCAAGCACTTCACTAAGCGGCGGCTATACAATGACACTGGGATCAGAAAACATGAGTAATGCTAGAAATAATGTTGTACTAGTTCGTATTGCACTAGCAAGTGGCCAAAGTGTTAGTGCATTGAGTATAGGAGAGGCTGCGTAATGGCTATTTCAGATACCCAAAAAGTTGACTACCTTTGGAAAAAACTAGGTTATGCTGCAACTAAAACTGACACAAACGCCGCAAAGAAAGCACCCAATGAAGCAATTGCATCACCACTTGTTCTTCGTGGAGATAAAGTTTTAACACAAGCAAGTAGTATACCTGCCACACAGCCAGCGAGTAGTGCAGGTGTACTAACAGTTTATCCAACTTCTGCACCAATAGAAACCTCTAATGATGCAACTGCCGCTGCAAATAGAACTTGGAAAACAGGACAAACAGATTGGGTTAGTCCAGAGTTTGGTAGTACATATCAAGTTAAAGTTTATATCCACACTAGCAGTAACGCAGGATCTGCAGCCAGTGGCGGAAGTCAAGTGTTTGCTACAGGCAGTGGCAATGATGATGAATGGTTCTTTGACTATCAAAGTGGCGTGCTACACTTTATTGGTACTAACCTGCCCAATGGTATTAGTTTTAGTGGCAAAAGTGTTTACATTGCTGGTGCAAGATACAGTGGCACATTTGGTATTGGTGGAGACACAGGCGCATTTACGTTTACAGACAATAGATTACAAACTACAACTACAAATGAAGAAATAATTATTGAACCTGCAGGCACAGGTTATGTTGCTATTGATGCTAACAGTGGACTTATTATTCCTGTAGGCACAACAGGTGAACGCCCAACCGGGCAAACTGGTATGTTGCGTTTTAATAGCAGTACTAGCCAAACAGAAATCTATAACGGAAGTGGATGGGTGTCTGTTGGCGCTAATAATACTATTACTAAAAATGATTTTAGTGGAGACGATAGCACAACAGCATTTACACTTGGTGCAAGTACAACTACAAATGCAGTGCTAGTAACACTAAACGGTACAGTGCAAGAAGCATCTAATGCATACAGTGTAAGTGGCACTACACTGACTTTTACTAACGCTCCTGCTACTGGTGATGTGATACAAGTTAGAAGTTTTCACAGTGGCACCGCACAACCAGCGCAGAAGTTTCAGAGTTTTACTACTACACAAAGAAATGCACTAACAAGTGCAAATGGCGATGTTATATATAACACAACCACACATAAATTCCAAGGCTATGCTAACGGCAGTTGGGTAGACTTCCACTAATCTCACGTTAAAAATTATAAATTTTGGCGTTGCATTACTGTGACTACATTATATCTTTGCTTACGCTAAATACAGATATAATTAGAACGCGATTGGATGGAGAACCCAAATGGCATTGACCAGAATTAAAACTAACCAGATCACTGACAGTGCAGTTACCACAGCAAAAATTGCTGATAATAATGTAACTGCAGGAAAACTGGCCAACAACCTAACTTATGGTAGTAACCTTACAGTTAGTGGAAACCTTACAGTCAGTGGTACTACAACAAGTGTTAGTACAACCAACACCCGTATTGAAGATGCGATTATTTCATTAAGCGCAGAAGCAAGCGGATCAGCAAGTGTAGACAGTGGTCTACTCATCAATCGTGGTTCAGATGACAACCAAGCATTCCTATGGGACGAAAGTGCAGATCAATTTGTTGTTGCAAACGTAGGCGCAGAAGATGGCGACACCGCAGGCAACGTAACTATTTCAAGTTATGCAGGACTACAAGCAGGTGCACTTGCAGCTTCAACAGGTACATTCAGTGGTGCAGTAAATGTTGATCTTACTACAGTGTCATCAAGTGTATCAACTGGTGCTCTTATTGTTGATGGTGGTGTTGGTATTGCTAAACAATTATTTGTTGGTGGAACATTTGATGTTGCAAGTGGTCAAACAGTTGACTTTAACACAAACGCTCTTACAAATGTTGCAGATCCAAGTAGCGCACAAGATGCTGCTACTAAAGCATATGTTGATAGCAGTGTTTCAAGTGGTTCTACTCTTACAGTCGCGGCTGACAGTGGTTCAAATGATACAGTCACAGTAGGTACTGATACATTAACATTCGAAGGCACAGCAAACGAAATTGTTACCACAGTAAGCAATAATAAAATAAACATTGCCCTTCCTGACGATGTAACAATAGGTAGCGACTTGACTGTTAGTGGTAACCTAACAGTATCAGGTACAACAACTACTATTAGTACAACAAACAGTGTAGTTAGTGATAACTTGATCGAACTTAACAACGGTGCTGGTTCAAACGCTAACGACAGCGGTATTGTAATTGAACGTGGTTCAACAGGCGACAATGCTATTATTGCATGGGACGAAAGTGCAGATCTCTTTATTGTTGGTACAACAACAGCAACAGGCACAAGTACAGGAAACCTTACTATTACAGCAGGTGGTTTCCAAGCAGGTGCTATTACTGCAGACAGTGTTGCAGTAGGTGGCGGCTATGGTTCAACCGGTGCGACAATTAGTAGTGCAGGTGTTGGTCAATTTAATGGTGCACTAACAGCAGATGGTCTATTAAATGCAGACGGTGGTATTGACATTGGTTCAAGTGTATTTGCAGTTTCAACTGCAGGTATTGTTACAACTGTAGAAGATATCCGCATCACTGTAGATAATAAACAACTAGAAATTGGTGCTGGCACAGACTTTACAATAGGACACAATGGTACAGATACTACTATAACTAACGCAACTGGTATCCTCGCTATTAATGGTGTTGCAGGCAGTGCAATTCGTGTTAACGAAGCAGGTGCAAACGTTGACTTTGTTGTGGAAGGTGACAGTAAGACTGGATTGATTACAGTTGACGCAAGTCAAGACAATGTTGGTATTGGTGGAGCACCAAATGCAAACGCTATTTTAGATATTAACGACACAGGCGCAATGCTACTTGCTCGTGGTACAACTGCACAGCGTCCAGGTACTCCCGTAACTGGTATGTTCCGTTATAATACAACTACTAATGCAATTGAATACTATGACAACGACAGTTGGGAAGGGGTTAGTTCATCATTTACACTTGCTACTTCACAAACATTTAATGGTGATGGATCTACAACTGCATTTACACTTGCAACCCTTAGTGGTTCAGACAGTTATACAGTTGCAGGCGTACTTGTTATGCTTAACGGTGTGGTTCAAGAACCAACAACTGTTTATGGTATAAGTGGAGTAACAATGACATTTACTTCAGCTCCTGCATCAGGTGACCTAATTGAGGTGCGTAAGTTCACAACAACTACAACTGTACTTACTATTACAGACTCAGATGGAGATACACAGATTCAGACTGAAGAGTCAAGTGATGAAGATAAAATACGCATGGACACAGGCGGCACAGAGCGTGTTGTTATTGATGCAAACGGTATCGATCTTAAGACAGGTACTTTCCAAGGCACAGCGACAACTGCAACGAATGTAACAGTAGCAGATGAAAGTTCAGATACTACATGCTTTCCAACCTTTGTTACAGGTGCTACTGGTGACCTTCCTCCTAAGACAGGAACTAATCTAACTTTTAATAGTAGTTCAGGCGTTCTTACAGCAACAGGATTTGCTGGTGCACTTACAGGTGATGTAACTGGTACGGCTGACGTAGCAACGGCAGTGACAGTAGCAGACGAAAGTAGTGATACTGCGTGTAACGTGTTGTTTGTTACAGCCGCTACTGGCGATTTGGCTCCAAAATCAGGTACGAATTTAACTTTTGATAGTGCAAATGGTAACTTAACAACCACAACATTTACAGGTATAGCAACAAGTGCAAAATACGCTGACTTGGCTGAGATGTACGCAGCAGACGAGGAAGTTGCTCCTGGTACTGTTGTACACTTTGCAGGCGAAGGCAAACTGGCAGAATGTGATGTTGCAAACTGCAGAGCAGTAGCAGGTATTGTAAGTACTGATCCAGCACACTTGATGAACAGTGCGCAGGAAGGTGTTGCACTAGCACTAGCAGGTCGTGTTCCTTGTAAGGTAACAGGCCCAGTTGCAGCAGGTGACTTAATGGTATCAGCAGGCAACGGTATGGCAATGGCTAATAACGAAGCAGCAATGGGCACAGTAATTGGTAAGGCAATCGAAGCTAATGAAGGCGGCGAAGGCGTTATTGAAGTACTAGCACTAATGATGTAATCATTAAAAACAATAAGAGAAATAGCACCTTCGGGTGCTATTTTTTTGACTATACCCAACGGATAAATACAAGCAGTTAATAAAGGAATGTATATATGGCGTTTACAAGACCTAAAGCCAGTCAAATTGATTTTGACATTACAAATATTACAGATCCACTTATTCGTTTGAACAGTGGTGAAAGTGGTAGTGCTGACAAAGACGTAGGTATTGTAATCGAAAGAGGCAGTGATACAAATGCTGCTATTATATATGATGAAAGTGCAAATCAATTTGCAGTAATCAATACAGATGAAACTGGTACTACTGCAGGTAATGTTACTATTTCTAGTTACGCTGATGTTAAAGCAAATGCATTTATTGGTGCATTAACAGGTAATGCTGCAACTGCAACTGCTCTTGCTACAGCAAGAAATATAGGCGGCGTAAGTTTTGATGGTAGTGCAGCAATTAATCTTCCAGGTGTTAATACTGCTGGTAACCAGAACACTTCAGGTACAGCAGCAATTGCAACAGCAATAACCGCCGCAGATGAGAGTTCAGATACTTCTTGTAATGTACTTTTTGTTACAGCGGCCACTGGAGATTTACCTCCTAAAACAGGAACCAACCTAACTTTCAACAGTAGTTCGGGTGTGCTAACTGCTACTGGATTTGCTGGAGCCTTAACTGGTGACGTAACAGGAACGGCTGATGTTGCAAGTGTTGCAACTACTGTTACAGTATCAGACAATGAGGCTACAAATGAGAATAATGTAATCCTATTCGGTGCTGGCGCAGCAGGCTCTGGTAATATTGGTGTTGAAGCCGATGGTAACATGACATACAATCCAAGTACAGGTGTAATAACTGCTACTGGATTTGCTGGTGCACTTACAGGTAATGTTACAGGTACAGCAGACGTTGCCACAGTTGCAACAACAGTTACTATTACAGATAACGAATCTACAGACGAAAGCAATGCTCTTATATTCACTGCTGGTGGCGATACAGATGGTGGTAACTTAGGACTAGAATCTGATGGTACACTAACATACAATCCAAGTACTGGTAAGATTACAGCAACTGGATTTGTTGGTGCATTAACAGGTGATGCGTCTGGTAACGCAGGATCCGCAACTGTACTTGAAACAGCAAGAACCATTGCAGGACAATCATTTGATGGTAGTGCAGCGATTACTATTGCTAGTACTGATTTAAGTAACTCTAGCGCAATAGCGTTACTTACATCATCACAAACTCTAACAAATAAAAGTTTAACAGCTCCTATACTAACAGGCAGTAGCAGTGCAGCAGGTAGTATTTTATTCAAAGAGGATACTGATAACGGAACTAATTCAGTAACACTAATTGGTCCAGCAGCAACCGCTGATGTTACTATAACTCTTCCAGCAAGTGCAGGTACCGTTGCACTAACCAGTGACATTGCAAGTGCAGGTATTAGCAGTGGTAACGTTGCTACATTTGGCTCAGGTGCAGCAGATGATGACTTCTTACGCATCAATGGAACTGCCATTGAAGGTCGCAGTGCAAGTGAAGTACTAAGTGACATAGGTGGTCAAGCAGCACTTACATTTGGCATTAGTAACACAAATGCAGTTAAGGTCGATAGTGCTAGTGTTGCTGACGATGAGTACGCAAGATTTACTGCTAGTGGATTAGAAAGTAGATCAACAGCAGAAGTTGCCAGTGATATAGGTGCTGCAACTCTAACTGGTACACAAACGCTAACAAATAAAAGTTTAACTGATGCAGTATTAATACCAACTGCTACTACTGCTGGAAAGTTGTTGTTCAAAGAAGGAACAAACAATGGTACTAATGCAGTAACACTTATCGGACCAGCAAGTACAGCAGACGTTACTGTAACACTGCCGGCAGCCGCAGATACATTGGTAGGTAAAGCAACTACAGACACTTTAACTAATAAAAGTATTGATCTAGCAAATAATACGCTGACTGGTAGTGTAGCGGAATTTAACAGTGCGCTTCAAAGTGATAGTTTTGCTACACTTGCAAACAGTGTAACACTTACAAACAAAACACTTACAAATCCAACTATTAATGCATTCACTGGTACTGGCAATGGCAGTATTACTGGTACACTAAGCATTGTTACCACAACAACAGGTGACAGTTTATTAATAACCACCACTGAAGATTCAAGCAGTGCAGCACCTGTGATTACTCTAAAAAGAAATAGTAGCAGTGTTGCAGATGCAGATTACCTAGGACAAATAAAGTTTGCAGGCGAAAATGACGCTGACCAAGAAGTTTTATATGCTAAAATTACTGGTAAAATTTTAGATGCTAGTGATGGCACAGAAGATGGTATTATAGAAATTGCACATGTGAAAGCAGGCAGTAATAACATTAGTGCAAGATTTAGAAGTGATAGTTTACAACTTATTAACGGAACCCAACTTACTGTTGACGGCACATCAACATTTAACGGAATAACAGTCAATAGTTCACAAACTATCAATATGGGATCTAACCGTATTACAAGTGTTGCAGATCCTGTGGGTAACCAAGATGCGGCTACCAAAGCATATGTTGATGCAAACGCCGGCGGCGAAGGTGGCGCAAGTGGATTTACTCAGAGTACAACTACTACTGCTCCTGGCAGTGACGGTGATTTTGATTTAAGTTTTAATGTTGCACAAGACACACAAGAAACACCATTTGAAGCAGGCGGTTCCGATGCATTTGGTGTTTCGTTAGGCGAAGTTTATGATCAGATGGAACCAGTAGGAAGTACCAGTGTAGTAGACTTGGGTGCATTTACATAATAAATATAGCAAAGGATTAGAAGATGCCAACACAGTTACAATTTAGAAGAGGCACGACTGCCCAGAACAATGCATTTACAGGTGCGGCAGGCGAGATTAGTATAGATACCCAACTTGATACTATGAGAGTTCATGATGGTAGTACTGCAGGTGGACAGACATTACCAACATTAACTGCAACACAAACTCTTACTAATAAAACGCTGACAAGTCCTCAAATTAATACACAGATTGATTTCCTAGCAAGGGCAGAAGCAAGATTTCAAGATGCAAGTGGTGGACAATATGTTGCTCTTGAGGCACCTGCAACAGTTAGTAGTAGTGTTACATTTACGTTACCAAGTGCAGACGGAACGTCCGGACAATCAATTGTTACTGACGGTTCTGGTGCATTAAGTTTTTCTACAACAGGTGCTACTGTAACTAGTGATACAAGTACAAACACTGACTTTAAAATGTATTTTGCTGCTACAACAAGTGGTGCGTTAACTGCAGTGAAGCAAGACAGTGGATTATTGTATAACCCAAGTACTGGAACACTAACAAGTGCAGCCTTTACTGGTGTTGCTTCCAGTGCCAAATATGCTGACTTGGCAGAGAAGTATATATCAGATAAAGATTATGAAGCAGGCACAGTTTTAGTTTTTGGTGGTGAAGAAGAAGTCACAGAATGTACTACAAAGCATGATAAACGTATTGCTGGTATAGTAAGTACTGATCCTGCTTACCTAATGAATAGTGAAAGTGAAGGTGTAGCAGTAGGTCTTATGGGACGCCTTCCTTGTAAAGTTATAGGTGATATTAATAAAGGTGACTTAATGGTTGCTAGTGAAACAGCAGGACATGCTGAAGCATGGCGTGAAGAAAGCGATCCAGCTGCAGGTAGCATTATTGGTAAAGCACTTGAAAACAAAACTGGCGCAAGTGCAGACGTAATAGAAGTTGTTGTAGGAAAGATCTAATATGCCCCAAGGTCGGTTTTATACCGCAGACTACTTGGGGGAGATGGTCAGCGCAAATACTAGTTGGAAAACACGCAACGATCCAAATAGCATGACATGGGTTGAAAAAACCATCATTAATGAAGATCATGATGGCATTGCACATGTGATTGGAAACAGCAAATCTCGAAGCAAATTTGATCTAAAAATGCTTAAAGGACAAACAGGCGGCGCTAGAGGTGTGCGTAGTGTAGGTCAAAGTTATGGATGTAATTTACTATACAAAGATTTTATCCCAACATTTTTAGTTGCTATTAATAAAGACATTTGCGCAGACATTGCAAGTAGTGATTACACTGAAGAAAATATTGTTTATAGTAATGTAAAAAATATTCTAGCACATTCAGGCAGTTTTCATTTATATCCTCAGATGTATACAGGTAGTGCAGGTAATTTAGCATTACGACTTGCATGTGCAGATGGACATAAACAAATTTTTATGGTTGGAATGACCTGTTATAGTGATTCTTTTGATAATATGTATATAGGTGAACATGATTCATATACTGAAACAAATATGCAAAGTGCAAACGCAAAGTTCACACAAGAGAACGCTAAAACGTTCCTGACATATAATAATGTTGAATTTTATTATGTAACAAATGACATTGGATTAATGCCTGAAGCCTATAACTGGTGTCCCAATGTTAAAGAAATTACTTATTTACAATACTATAACCTAGCAGGACTAGGTGCTATTGCACATTAAACTTTCGATAGTTCTAATCTTGTTAACAATATCTTCAATTTGAAGCGTAGTAAATACTCCAGGATGTAGTGGCTTGGGCCAACTATCCAGTTTACTCCACGCATAGCCTTTGTGTTCGCTGTTTAGTTTGGGGATGAATTCATCTTCTACAACACATACATAGGTGCTATAAGTAAAGTTATTCTTACTATTAGTAAACTTTTCTACTGGGATAGTTTTTAGTACAAGAGGCATAAAGCCAATCTCTTCAATAATTTCACGCTGAAGTGCAGTATACTCAGTTTCACCTGCTTCTACTTTACCGCCAACAAATGCCCACATATTATTATACCTGGCGCCGTTACGCAGTACAAACATGTATCTACTTGTTGATTTGCTTAGAAATAACGCTCCAACACTACTGTTAGATAACGATGCTCCAGTCGCCTGCTTGATATTCGCCTTCATAGCTCTTGACCCATTCTGTTCCGGTCCACTTATACTGAAGTCCTGTGGTTGCATTAGTCATATAGTGTACACCCGAATCGGTGCTACTGTCAAATGCTATTTGCCAACCTGTGCCATTATATTCAATAATGTCGTTGCTGCCTGCTACTAAATCTCCCCATGCATCTGGACCGTCTGTATTGTCTGCATCGCCAATATCATTGAGGATAAGATAACGCTGCCCTGTTGCTGCAGCCGCAAGTCCTGCACCAGGTGCGCTACGCAAAGGATTAATAATTTTTGTGACTGCTGGAATATCATTTGTTGGAATAGTATCGCTTTGTATTGTCCATAGCAGTTTGTGTGGATCACTAGGATGGAACGCAACTGTGCCTACTATTTCTGCAGAGCCTTGCTCTAAACGCAGTTGACTTATACCACTTTGTAGTTCACCATATTGATTGATAAGTGCAGCCCAACTAACATCATCTGAGCCAATTTTTTCTGGTGGATCATTTAGCGGTGTGTAATCTACTTTGTTAGTGCTAGTTTCATTGCGATCTAGTATTTGTACAGTGTTGCCAAGTATAATAATACCAAAGTTCATTGGCGTAAATTTCATACGCTCACCTAGTAGTATTTGTCCGTCAATAACACCATCTGCAATGCCACCTTGATCATCATATATACTGGCAACAATCTTGTTAATAACACCAAGTTTCTTAACCTTAGCAGGTGCAGTCAACCAAATTGGCACAGTAAATGAAAGTGTAGCAATATCAATTTGTTCATCAACACCTACAGGCACACTTCTGCTACTAAATTGTACATTTGCAAGTTCTATATAACTTAAACTTGTCCAATCTAAATAGTTATCTGTGCTTTGTATTTCAAGTGCAGGATTATACAGTACTAGTATTTGTTCCATTAGTTGTAGTTTTTGATTGGTATTACTAGTCCACACATCCACGTTTAACTGCAATGTATATGGAACAGGCATAACACGTTCCACTGTAAATGCATTACCTTGCTGTGTGTTGTATTCATTTGTATTAGGATCAAACTTGCGCATACGAATATGCTTCTTGTCAATAAATGTAGGATCTTGTCTGCGCTCTGCGTTGTATTCTAGTCCTGTCATATAACAACTAATCATTGGAGTTGGTATAATTTTATTTTCACTGTTCTCACGGATAATGCTGCTTACCATACGAGTACTATCGCCATACTTGACAGGCACAGTCACTAGCGTAGTATTACCTGCACGATCCTTGCCATACTCAACTTGAAAGTTACTAAATGCACGAATAAACTGCAATAGGAAACGTCTTATCTGTTCATCATAAAAGAATTGTTGTGGCATTAATCTTCTCTAGGTTTCAGTGCATCACTAAGCGACTGTCTACTGGTTGCAGTAGTGTTATCGTCTGCAGTAAATGTGCTTGTGTTATTAATAAATCCATCCATTTGTGTTGAGCCTGAGCCCGGTGTAAGTTTACTACGCACATCATCTTCTACTTTTATCCAACGTGATCCGCTGTATCTAAACAGTCTGTTTGGTAGGAAGTCCAAGCGTAATATAAAGTCGCCTTCTTGGCTGTCACTTGGGAAACTTGTTCCCATACTAATTGGTTCGCCGTTAGGAGCAAGTCCATCACCTATCAAATAACCACTATAAGCATTGGTGTTAGTAGGCGTAATGCGTCTAGCATCTGCAGTTGCATCTGTACTGTCTGCATTTTGTGCAGTATTATCAGCATTAACACCTTTGGATTCTAGTGGTCTGCCAGTAACTGGATCAGTAGGAACAATATAGAATTGACTTGTATCATAGCCACTCTCTGGTACCTCTGCTTCTGCTGCAGCAACAACCTTGTTTGAAATCTCAAGTTCTTTGTTGTATGTACTAAGCAAGTCACGAAGCGTATTGTCTGTGGTGTTGCCGTCACTATCTTCCTGTAGTACATTAAGAATATCCTGATATTCTTGTGCATCTACTAGTGGTGTACACTTAACACGCCACAAATGGCTCCACCAAGTTGGGCTAAATCCTTCACTTGGGCGACTGCCTTCTTGTACTACATAATAGCGTTTCAGGCTTAGTTCTACACTTTCATCAAGTGCGCTAAAGTCTGTTAGATGTGGCAATTCTATAACATCGCCTGACATAAGTTTTCGTCCAAGATTGTTTAGCATGTCATTCTCATGCAATGTAATAAACAGTGTGTCGTTTGCTAAAAACAAACCAAACTGTGATAAGTCAAAATCTGTATCGCTTACACTGTATATACCACGCAAACTATAGATGTCTTGATCGTATACTCTGTCTCTGTTTTCTAGGAATAAGAAATCTTGTATGCCCAATGGATCAGGTTCTTGATAGTTAGGTTGACTAGGATCACTCCCGCCTTGACTTGCAACACCTAAATACTTGTGTACATTAATTCCAGTGCCACCAATGGTAAACATCTCCTTCATTCTTCTGTCGAAGAAGCGATAATCGTTGGTGTGAGCACCATCTTTCCATAGTGAAATTCTTGGCATCTTTATTCCTTATTGCGTAGTATTTATCGCTTATAAATAACCTCAATGAAACTAGATCTACACGGACATAATATACACGCAGCCTGGCGAATATTCAATACTCGCATAACAGATGCATACTACAATAAGCAACGCACTGTGGTTGTTGTTACAGGGCAAGGTGCTATTATGCATGAGTTTCAGAGCTGGTGTGCGCAACATCCCCACGTTATAGCATGGACAAACGCAAATAATCCAGGAAGTTACAAAATATCTCTTAAAAAAGGTTGACACATTCTCTAGACGTGCTATATTAAGTAGTAAGTTGAAGTTAACGGAGAGATACAAATGTCGAAGCCAATTACAAATGCACAATACAGAAGAAACGTTATCTCTATGCCTAGAGAAAAGCAAATCGAAAGTGTTGAGCGTATGCTGCGTGTTATTCCGCATTGGTTAATGGAAGAAGCAGCTCGTAAAGTTCAAAATCCTAAAGTTATTAAACATTTAGAAAGTCGTCTGCGTCAAGCAAGACTAATGATGTCAAGTATAATTGCAAACGGGAGGGTTATATAATGCGTATTAAAGGTGCAATGACTATTTTGAAAAAACGTGCAGAGTTCTTAGGCATGACTGTTGAAGTCCTCGTAGACTATATTGATAGCAAGCCAATGGCATTTTCAACTAAAACTCTTCAAGCATATGAAGTCTACAAGATGGATCAAGGTTATCGTTGGTCTGGTACAAACTTTGAAACATGGGTGAAAGCATGAACGAAATATTAAATGATATTGAAACACTTACTATTGTAAGAAATGCAGTAAGTACAGGTGTTGAAAAAGAAAAAACTCTGGAGTTGTTGGACAAAGTGATACGTCTTAAGTCACTTGAGATAACTAACTTTGAAACACAAATGGAAATGGAGTTTATGAACGATGGCATTAACTGCTCTTAAAGGTAAACCTATCAAGCGTAAAAAAGCAGCCAAGGCTCGCCGTAAAACTACTGGCGCTGGTGCTGCACCTCTGGACAACTACAAAGTTGCCAAGGACTTCTTTCACTTTGATGTAGATAAGAAGGAATATGTGCCTATTATAAGACAGTATGTGAAGAAGTTTTACGATAAAAAGACTGCAACATACATTCTGAAAAATAGTGATGCTAGTATGGCATTTAGTCATATTGCTTGTTACTGTCATTACATGAATAATGATAAGACAGATCAAGTTCCTGAGGATAGTCACACTTGGATGTCAGGTAGATTTGGTGCTCTTGCAGAAAAAGGTGAGTCTATTGTTGAAGAAGTCAAAGCAGTAGAAGCAACTAAGCCTAAAAATGCTTATGTGCCTAGCATACAAGAACGTATTAAAGAGGCAAGTGGTAACATTATTGCTGAGATTGAGGAAGTAGTTGATGATTTTATTGACAACCCTAATACCTTTAAGGGACTTGATCCTGTCAAACTGTTCCGTAAACTGAATGTTAATCAAGCACATGCTAGGCATATCCGTGCTTTTTATGAAGGTGCTTATGCAGAGTATGCTATGCTACAGCAACCTGCTCGTGAACAAGACGAGGATTTGCGTGAAGGCTATGCACATTTGGACAAAGCGGCAGTGAAACGTGCAATTACACTGTTTGGTGGCATATTGGGTGCTTGTGATCTTATTTCAGCAGAAAGCAAAGCAACTCGTAAGACACGCACACCCAAGCCTAAGAGTGCTGATAAGTTGGTAGCAAAAATGAAGTATTGCAAAACCGACGAAAAGTATAAAGTAGCCTCTGTTAATCCTGTGGATATTATTGATGCTAGTGAAGTTTGGGTGTTTAATGTTAAGACACGCAAAATTGGAAAGTATGTTGCCGAAGAACATGCTACACTACAAGTCAAAGGTACTACGCTACAGTTTTTTGACGAGAAGCAGAGTATTGCAAAAACACTGCGCAAGCCAGAGCAACAACTATCAGACTTTAACAAGAGTGGTAAAGTGCAACTGCGTAAGTTCTTAGAAAACATCAAAGGTGTAGAAACTAAAATGAACGGACGCTTTAATGCTGACACTGTTATCCTTAAAGCAGTAAAGTAATAAATAGTGTATAAGAACAAGGATACACTATGGCAACACTAGCATCACTAAGAGCAGACACAACTGATTACATTCGCTATCGCTTAGGCGATGGTATGGTTGATGTTGAACTAGATCCAGAACACTATGACAATAGCATTGATAAGGCAGTAAAACGTTTTCGTCAGCGCAGTCAAAATGCTTATGAAAGTTCATATGTATTTTTAAGTGTTGTTAAAGAGCAACAAGAATACACGCTGCCAGACGAGATTGAAGAAGTTCGTCAGATTTATAGACGCAGTGTTGGTAGTGGCAGTAACGACACTGGTACACAGTTTGAACCGTTTGAAGCAGCGTTTCAAAACACCTACTTGCTACAAAGTGGACGCATAGGCGGTATGGCAACATACGAAATGTATTATCAGTATCAAGAACTAAGTGCTAGATTGTTTGGTGGGTTTGTAAATTTTGAATTTAACCCTGTTACTAAAGTTGTTACACTGCTTCGTAAATTTAATGCAAGTGGAGAACAAGTTGTGTTATGGACTTATAATCTGCGTCCAGAAGCAAGATTGCTACAAGACAGACATGCTGGTCCTTGGGTACAAGACTATGCACTAGCACTTGCAAAGTATACACTGGGCGAAGCACGTTCAAAGTTTAGTACAATTGCGGGACCACAAGGCGGCACAAGTTTAAACGGTGATGCACTTAAAGCAGAAGCACAAGTTGAAATAGACAAACTCGATGAAGAACTACGCAACTATGTTGATGGTAGTGATCCACTCTCATTCATTATTGGCTAACTAAGAGGTTTAAATGATTATAGGAATTTGCGGATTGATTGGTTCTGGCAAAGGAACCGTTGCCGATATTCTTGTGGAACAAGGATTTAAAAAAGTAAGTTTTGCTGACAAGCTCAAGGATGGCGTAAGCACAATCTTTGGCTGGGATAGAGCAATGCTTGAAGGAGACACAGATGAATCAAGACAGTGGCGTGAGCAGCGAGACGACTTTTGGAGTAATGAAACGAAAATGGAAGTCACTCCTCGTTTGGTGCTTCAGTTATTTGGTACTGATTGCATGCGTAATGGCTTTGATGAAGGAATCTGGGTAAGCACACTAAAGAAACACTTGCTAGACAATCCTGGTAATTATGTTATACCTGATGTGCGTTTTGCTAACGAACAGCAAATGATTCGTGATATAGGCGGTGAGATTTGGTGGACTAAACGTGGCGACAATCCTGACTGGTGGAGTAAAGCAGTATTGGATACACAAACTGGAAGTAACTTTATGGCAGATGAAGATATTCATCCAAGCGAATGGAAATGGGCTAATACCAATGACAAGTTTGATGAAATTATCTACAATGATAGTACTCTACTAGAACTTAGGCATCAGGTGTTAAGTCACCTCGGTGCCATCCCGTACTAATAAGTTCAGCATTACAGTTTAAACAAACTGTTTTCAAATTACGATTACTTACGTTTTTAAGATTTCCATCTATGTAAAATACAACAACTTGCGCTCTCAGCACAGGCTTATATCCACAAGCCTCACATTTTCGTTTGACTTTGTATCCACTGTCGACCCACAACGGTTTAACCGGCTTGTGCAACTTTAAACATTGTTCACACTTCTTCCTAAAATAAGGTTGATTATCCTTATAGTAGTTTATTGCTCTAGGACGTTGTCCACATGCGTCACAAATAGGGCGTTGCATATGTTTATTTACCCATACCTTTAAAGGGATTCGCCAAATAAGGTGTTTTTATGGGTGTTCTT